>Ga0334900_1003071_pt1 | contig 13517 bp, 4 predicted proteins | sample GraSluR3_MG_2_FD_207231 | JGI IMG/M metagenome (GOLD analysis project Ga0334900, IMG submission 207231) | Sludge microbial communities from methane-producing bioreactor in Wageningen University, Netherlands - Granular Sludge_31_08-R3 | ecosystem: Engineered > Bioreactor > Anaerobic > Unclassified...
TAAATAGTCGGAAATAAAACATTGTACGATGGATGGATAAAAAAATTTATAAAATCAAATTATTAAATTTTAAATGTCGTTGACTATAATTCATCATACATCTCAAATAATGATTATTTTTTCATTCCACTATTTTTCATAATAATTTGGAATGTAATATGATTTTTATGATTTTTTAGATCATAAACTATTTTTTCATAGTTTAAACCCGTAAAAATGATTTTAATCAGATTATTTTTAGTAAGTCTGTAGTTAATTACATAATATTTTGACATATTATGATTAAAGAGTGTACGAACAGTTCGTAAACACAATTTATATAGTATGAACAAGTATATGATGATGTTTTAGGAATATTGTTGGCGGACAATATTTAAAAAATGTTCATATGGTGATCAAATGTTGGGGTCTGAAGATAAAAAGAATAAGATAGCTTTGCTTTTTGTAACGATCTGTGCTGTTTTCATAATGTTAAGCACAGTTTCTGCTGCTGAAAATGTAAATGAAATTCCGAATACCACTTTAAACGATTCATTAAATGATTCAGCATCATCCTATAACACAACTGGAATGAATGCTGAAGATAATCAAACTAATCTTAATTATGTTAACAATTCTGGATCTCTTCAGGATCCCCCGCAATCACCTTCAGTTTCCCCCAATTCTTCTTCCTCATCTTCATCTGTTCCTAATTCTATAATCAGTGGTAATGTAATTACCTGTACCAATGGAAGTCCCTTCCCTGATGTTACCATAACTGTAACAGATGTGGATGGATCCCAAATTGCTCAAACCACCACAAACTCCAGTGGATATTATCAGTTATCCTTCTTGAGTAATGAACATAATTTTTATGTCACGGCCAGTTACCCCGGACATATGACTTCTCGCAAAATGGTAACAGTGGAAGAAGGAGCTGACCCAACAGATCTGAATTTATACGGATGGACGGACTTTCAGTTGGGTCCAGAACCCACTTTATCCATTGATGCCCCAGAAGAACAATTCTTAAATGAAAGTTTTAACTTTACCCTCACTTTCAATAACAATGGTAACGAGACTGGATTCGGCCCCACAGTACAGTTGATCTTACCCCCAGAAATACAGTTTAACAGTGTTAACTTTTTAGGAGCACCAGTAAGTGTTACCAGTGTGGGAACCTTCCCTCTAAGTGGCACCTTAACCGATCCCTTATCAGGACTTACAGTGACAGGAACTCCTGGATATCAGCTTTACATAATAGAATATCCTCTGGGTAGTTTCACCACAAATCAGCCCAGCGCAGTTCTGGAAGTCAATGCATTTTTATTAGGTAACTCCACCCTGGGATTACCCCTCAATATCACAGCCTACCCTGTATTCCGTTTTGGTGCTAATGAAACTGGTGGAACACCTATCAGAGGGAATGAGACATCAGCACAGGTAACTCCTACAGTGATCAAAATCATTAAAAATACAGTTAGTCCTCATGAAGATGAAACTGCCACGGGTTCCAATTATCCCTGGAATTATACTCTGACAGTTGATGTGGCCAATGGTCAAACCGTCACTGCAGTTGAGGTTATAGATAATCTCCCTGGAAACCTGCAATTTTTACAAGTTGTTGATACTGATGGTGGTAACCTCATACAGCAACCATCCACCACCGCCCCTGGTGGATTATTATGGATAACCTTCAACAGTATTACTGGAGTTTTAGGTTCCGATAAAACTATCATTTACCAAGTTTATGCCCCTAAATTTGATAACAACTCACAGTACGTACTGGACCCTGACACTGGAGCCTGGGTTAATGCCACCAACACAGCTACTGTCACTGGAAATTATAGTAATATTCCTGTTTCATCCCAAGATGATTACACTCTCACACTGAAACCACTATCCATCCAGAAAAGTGTTGATGATGAGAGTACAGATCCCATCCAACCCAAACCCACTGACATATTAAGATACACACTCAACTTCCAAGTCTCAGATTATTTCTCCCTCAATAATCTGGTACTTTATGATATTTTAGGGGATGGTCAAAGTTTCCTGGATTCTTTAACTTACAATCCCCGACTAAACTTACATCTACCCGGTATAGACATCAGTAACCTGTTTGTTAACCTGACCAATCCCAACCAGTTCCAGTATTATCATAACTCCACCACAGGTATCACCTATTTAATGTTCAATATCACCCAGTTACTCATTGACAATGGATACACAGGTATTGTGGAAGGTGGAAATTACACGGGAACCAACAACGGAGCAACCACTGGAAATCTAACTTTCTGGGCCAGGATCAATGAATACTACGAAGGAGTAACACCACCCACTCCCCACCCAATAGTATCTAATGATCCTATAACTAATGCAGTAATTGCTGATGCTGTTTTAACCCATAACAACAATCCGGTGACTGATACTAGCGGAAGTCAGGTTATAATAGTGGCTCCCACACCGGAAAAAGATATAATTGAAATTAATGGAGAGGATCCTACTGCTCCTTATGTGATAAGAGCTGGAGATACTGTGACCTTTTCCTTACTGGTAGATGTGCCCACAGGCAACCTACACGACTTTAACTTAATTGATTATTTACCCATACCATTACTAAGGGCTATCCAGTTTACCACAGGCCAGGCACAGAACACCACCCAGGCCATACCAGCTGCTGGACAATGGAGACTGGGTGAAGATGATACTTTAAGCAATTTGACTGGTGTGATACCCACATTAATTGTGGATGCCACCCAAAACACTCTCACTTTCAGTTATGGTAATGTTTACAATGCCACCCAACCCAATGCCACGGTTCACATATTGTTTACCATCACTGCCACTGGAGATCCCATGGCTGATGGTTTATGGCTCACCAATCTTTTAAACATCAACTATGAAAACAGTCCTGGGGAAATGTTCTGTGATAATCGAATAGTGTCCCTAATAACTGGAGAGCCAGAACTTAACATAAACAAGACCGCAACACCCACCTCAGATCTACAGGCAGGGGACGTGGTTACCTACACTATAACTATAAACAACACAGGAAATGCTCCTGCTTACAATGTGGTGGTTACAGATGATTTATTAAATTCTAACTCAGGATATATATTATCTATCAGTAACCTAACAGTCCATTATGATAGTGGAACACCCATCACTGGATTAAACCTGATGGATCTTTTCACCAGTACCGGTCTGGACTTTGGTTCACTGTACCCTATATATGCAGTTAACAGCACCAACAGTTCCATAATAATAACTTACGATGCCATCTTGAATGGCACAGTTTACCCTCGGCAGGTTATCAACAACACAGTAAACATTACCAAATTTACATCATTACCCCCACCTGAAAGTCCCAATTACGTAGGAAACCCTGCAGTTGATCAGTCCCACCTTTCAGACAATGCATCAGTACAGGTGAAAGATGTTGATTTCCAGAAAAATTACATAGGATCACTTGATGGAATAAGCTCCGGATCGAATTTAACAATAGGAGAAACCGGATTATTCCAGATAGCTGTCACTCTACCTGCAGGACAAATAAATGATATTTATATAAGAGATGTACTGCCGGCTGGATTAAACTATGTTTCATATGCACTGGATCTAAGTAGTTTTAGTGGGATACTGGCACCATTAACCTTCACTCAGATAAACAACAATCTTGAATTTTTATTCACTGGACAGACCAACACCACCAGTAGCAGCACATTCTACATCAATCTAACAGTACGCATGGTCAATAATTCAACTGCCAATCCACCTCACACCACTTCTAGAACCAGAACCAACAGGGCCACTATGGACTGGAATAATCAAGGTCATTCATCCTTAACTGATAGTGCAACGGTTTACATAGTGGAACCGTGGTTAACAGTAGTTAAAAGTTTCAACCCTAACACCATTGAAGGGGGGCAGACAACCACCGTAACCCTCCAGGTGAGTAACACCCGTTACAATGCAAGATCAACGGCATATAATGTAATCATAACAGATTCATTAGCTGGATTTAGTCAAATATTCAATTTAAACAGTGTAACACCGGTTTTAACTCCAGCCGGATTTGTATTTAACTACAATCCTTTAACTGGAATTTTAACTTACACAGGAGGAAACATAAACCAGGGTCAAACACTGTATTTCACCTTTAACATAACTGCCCTGGACACGCCTTACATTGGACCCAATTATAACAACACGGCCAATGCCACTTACTGGTCAATGCCATGGGTGGGAGGAGTTCCTGATCCTGATAGTCGTAACTACACTGACTCAGGATGGGCTGTAATCAGAACTGGAGATCCACAGATAACTAAAACAGTGGAAGACTCTACCCTACATGGAGATACAGGAGATCTGACCATAGGTGAAGTTGTCACCTATAAAATACTGGTCACATTACCTCAGGGATTGAAAACCAACCTCACCATCACCGATACATTACCTGCAGGGTTCAACTATAATTTAGGTGAATATATCTTGAACACCACAGGATTCAGTGGTACCTTAGGATCATTATCAGTTTCTGGAAGTGGGCAAAATGTTATATTCACTTTCAACGGACTCACAAACAGTACCACCACCAACAACACATTCTACATATTGTTTAACGCCACAGTACTCAACCACACCAGTAACATAAATGGCACCACCAAAACCAACAATGCTGCACTCAACTGGAACGAAAACACCAGACCACCATTCACCACATCAGTGAATACCACCATTGTAGAACCCTTTTTAACTGTTAACAAGAACGTGACACCCACCACCGTTGACGGTGGTGACCTGGTCACTGTTACATTAACTGTCACCAACACAGGCAGTTCACCAGCTTATCAGATGGAATTACGTGATGTTCTTGACACAATACTTTTCAATTCATCTACAGTTTCCCTGATATCTTCACCATCAGGTTTTAATTTCACACCAGGAAGTACTGTGACTATCAACGCACTGCCCAGCACCATTATTAACCCCGGTGATGTGTTAACTTTTGTTTTCACAGTTCTGGTGAATGATAACGCTCCAACAGGTTCCATATTCCAGAATCAGGCTAATATTTCATTCTCATCAATGCCTCCAGGTTACAATGACACCCGGAATTACACCAACACCTCCAACGTGGTGAACATCAACACAGTCACACCATCTGTCAGTAAAACAGTGAACAATACATCTGAACCGGATTCCACCACTCCCAACGTGATGGTAGGAGAAGTAGTAACCTATCAACTGGAATTCACAGTCCCAGAAGGTGAAACATTCAACGTATCACTGATAGATGTGTTAAGATCCAATCTTGGTTACAACGTAGGAACTGCACTTATTAAAAGAAGCGATGTCAATATAATAGCTTCAGGATTTGACTTCGGATCATCAGTTGATGAATTTTTAACCATAAACCCCAGTTCTATCTCTCCACTCAATTTCTACCTGGGTAATATAACTTACCTGGGAGGTCAAGGCCTTAAAAATGGAACCATAACTTTAATCTTCAACACTACTGTTCTGAATATAGCAGGAAACCAGGCAGGCACCAAAATACCTAACAATGCCACCTTTAATTTCACCACTGCCACAGGTGGAAGTCAGAACGTGACTGGAGTATGCCCCACCACTCTGAACGTAATTGTTCCTCAAATTACATCCACAAAAACAGTAAATCACACCACATTAACAGATTCAGACACAGCAACCTTCAATGTGCAGATACGAAATAATAACAGTACTAATGGGGCCCCTGTTTATGATTTGATTATAATGGATCCCATGAATGGTTTCACCATGGATTATCTGAACATGGTCATCACCCCCAGTGACCCATCTATAATCTTCACCAACTACTCCACTGCAGACCTGATCTACATACTGGTTACCCAAATGAACCCTGGCCAATACCTGAACATAACTTATAACGCCACAGTAAAACCGGAAGTGGTGTTTAACACCACCCTCAACAATACAGTGAATACAACTGGAACCAGCCTACCAGGACCACACGGTACTAACAATGCCACACCTGGAGATCCTGGTACCAGTACTGGTGAGCGAACTGGAGACCCCACACAACCTGCAGGTACTGTGAACAATATAAACACCACAGCTACAGCTCTGGTAACCACCAGAGCACCAAGAATATCTAAAAAGGTTAACGGAACCGAAACAGTGAACCGCACCATAGGTGAAACTGCCACAGAATCTGTAACAATCACCTTGCCCGTGGGAAGCACAACTGAACTTAAAATCATTGATGTCCTACCCAACGGACTTTTATTAAACGGAGGAACCAGCGGATTCACCTATACAACCACTTCTGGAGTTAATGTTAACCAGTTTGTGGTGACTCATCTAGGTGGAAACACCTACCAGATCAGCTTTGGAAATTTAACCATCACCCAAGAAGGGAATATAACCATAAACTACACAGTTCTGGTTCAGGATGTACCTGGAAACTACAATGGCCAGAACTTGATTAACAATGCCACCTTATACTACAATAATCAAACTGGTCAGAGTGTCAATGGAGGATCTGACACAGCCACAGTGCATGTGGTTGAACCCAACCTGCAAATCACAAAAACACCAAGCAAAACCAACCTGAATATAGGCGAAGAATTCACCTACACTATACAGATTACACACACTTCTTCCAGCACTTCTGATGCACATAACCTTACAATTACCGATATAATACCATCAGGACTGCACTATGTTCCAGGTTCAGCAGTTTTACCATCTGGATGGAGTTTAAATATTGTAGGGAATACTTTAATCTTCATCTCACCTCTGTTAACCTTAAATCACAGTGCCCTCTTGCTTTTCAACTGCACAGTGGACAGTAATTATCTTCTGGCAGGTGGAAACATCACCAACACCGCCAATCTGAACTACACATCTATCCCTACCGGCGGAAGAAACTACACCACAGATAACAACACCCAGATACATGTTATAGGAGCAGATCTTCAGGTACAAAAAGAGGGAGATGCACAGGTTAATGCCGGAGAACAGGCTACCTACACCATCACCATCACCAACCTAGGACCAGACACAGCCCAAGATGTCACCTTAAATGATATTTTATCTAACCCCTGGTTTGGATACTTGAACAACCCTGAGTATTCATTGAACTATGGAACATGGACCACCATACCCACCAACCCATGGAATATATTTATAGGAAATATAAACTCTGGAAATTCAGTTAATATACGGATAAGAGCCATAGTTTCATCTGCAGCCCCAATTGGAATCATAAACAACACAGTCAACGTGACCTCAAACACCCCAGATCCTAATCCTGATAATAACAACAGCACTGCCACAACTAATGTAACCCAGAGTTCTGCCCTAACCTTGATAAAAGAAAACAATCCATCAAACACGGTTATAGCTGGAAATAATTTGACTTACACCTTAACTTTAACCAATATTGGTCCAAGTGTAGCTCGTGATGTGATTTTAAGGGATGACTCATTATCTTCCTGGTTAACAAACACCTATTATCAGTACAGTATTGACGGAGGTAGCTGGAGTAGCTGGACTTTATTTACTGGACCACTGGTTTTGAACGTTACAAATCTCATTGGAGGGCCAATGGCAGTAAATCAGGTGTTCATGGTCATGATCAACAGTACAGTGAATGCATCAACACTCAACGGAACAGTTCTCCTGAACAATGCAACAGCCAACAGTTCAACCAGCCCCAACAACGTAACTTCCAACACAGTACAAAACACAGTAGAAACTCAAGCCTCATTGAATGTAACCAAAACAGCTCCGGAAACAGTTATTGCTGGAAGTAACAGTCCTCTGGTTTACACCATTGCTGTGACTAATTATGGTCCTAGTGATGCTTTGAATGTGAAAGTGAGTGATGTTCTTGATTCTCGCTTAACCAATCAGGAATATAGTTTAGATAATGTGTCTTGGAGTGATTGGCTGGCTCCTTATGAGTATATATTCAGCCGTGTAGATACTACTCAAACTGTGTATCTTTATCTGCGTGGTTGGGTGCCCTCCGATGCATTGGGTCTTGTTAACAATACGGTGTTTGTGTCTAGTAATGAGACTAATTTGACGGGTAATTTAACTGATAATACGACTACTGTGGTTAACACTACCAGTGAGTTGAATGTGACTAAAAGTGCACCTGAGAGTGTTATTGCTGGTCAGGATGGGCCTGTTGTGTTCACCATTACTGTAACCAATTTCGGACCTTCTGATGCTTTGAATGTGAAAGTGAGTGATACTCTTGATTCTCGCTTAACCAATCAGGAGTACAGTTTGGATAATGTGTCTTGGTTTGCATGGAGTAGTCCGTTTGAATACATTTTTGATAGGGTTAATGCGGGTCAGACTGTGTTGTTCTATCTGCGTGGATTAGTACCATCCGATGCATTAGGTCTTATTAATAACACGGTGTTTGTGTCTAGTAATGAGACTAATTTGATGGGTAATTTAACTGATAATACGACTACGGTGGTTAACACTACCAGTGCATTGAATGTGACTAAAACAGCTCCGGAAACAGTTATTGCTGGAAGTAACAGTCCTCTGGTTTACACCATTGCTGTGACTAATTATGGTCCTAGTGATACTTTGAATGTGAAAGTGAGTGATGTTCTTGATTCTCGCTTAACCAATCAGGAATATAGTTTAGATAATGTGTCTTGGAGTGATTGGTTGGCTCCTTATGAGTATGTATTCAGCCGGTTGAATGCCACCCAAACACTGTACCTGTATTTACGTGGTTGGGTGCCCTCCGATGCATTGGGTCTTATTAACAATACGGTGTTTGTGTTTAGTAATGAGACTAATTTGACGGGTAATTTAACTGATAATACGACTACTGTGGTTAACACTACCAGTGCATTGAATGTGACTAAATCTGCTCCTGTGGAGGTTACTGCAGGACAGAGCGAGCCTGTTGTGTTCACCATTACTGTAACCAATTTCGGACCTTCTGATGCTTTGAATGTGAAAGTGAGTGATACTCTTGATTCTCGCTTAACAAACCAAGAGTATAGTTTAGATGATGTGTCTTGGTTTGCATGGAGTAGTCCGTTTGAATACATTTTTGATAGGGTTAATGCGGGTCAGACTGTGCTGTTCTATCTGCGTGGATTAGTACCATCCAATGCCACAGGGCTGATTAACAATACGGTGTTTGTGTCTAGTAATGAGACTAATTTAACAGGTAATTTGACAGATAATACGACTACCATGGTTAACACCACTGCAGATCTCGCTGTGACTAAATCAGGTCCAGATACAGTTATTGCCGGTAATAATATCACTTATAATGTGATTTTAATAAATAATGGCCCTAGTGATAGTCAGAGTGTTGTCTTCAATGACATGATTCCTTCCTGGATCTATAATGTAACTTATAGTGCAGTTAGTAACACGCATCACGAGCATGATTCCTCTGGAGTTTGGACTAGTCCTTTAAGCTGGACTACATTATTTGCTAATGAGATCATTACAATAACTTTCAATGGTACAGTTAACGCATCCACCTTAAACGGAACCATACTGAATAACACCGCCAATGTAACGGCATTCACACACGATCCTAACTTGGACAACAACAATGACACTAAAATAACCAATGTAACTACTTTAGCATCACTTACAATTACAAAAACTGCCGTAACCGAAGGATCTGATGTTAACCATGTTGTAAGTGGTTATCCAATCCATTACACCATAGTAATAACTAACGAAGGACCTTCTGATGCTTTAAATGTTACATTTGATGATTATTACACTCCGGACCTGCTGGAGGACACTTACTATTCCACCTCAAATGGAATACCCTGGACAGCATATATCAATCCATTAAACATAACCAACTTAATCGACAGGCTGGCACCTGGACAGAATGTAACCATATGGATTAATGGAACCGTGATCTCCAATGCCACACAGGGCCTGAACAACACTGCAGGAACCTCATCAGAAACCGATCCGGAGGGAAGAAAAACAGCATATGTCTACAATGATATCCAAACATCCCATGTAACCATTGAAAAAACAGTTAGCAACACACAGCCCTACATCCATGAAACAATCCATTTCACACTAATAGTCCAGAACTGGGGACCAGACACTGCCATAAACGTTTACGCAGTTGATAAACTTCCAACTGGTGTGAAATATGTAAGTTCCGTTGCCAATTATGGTTCTTATGATCCAACAACTGGAATATGGACTATCGGAAACCTTCCTTACGGTTCAATTGCCCAACTGGTTATAACTGTAGTAGTGGAAAAATTAGGACATATTGAAAACCATGCCCATATCTACACAGACTCTTATGACCCAATACTCGCTGGACATAATGCTTCGGCTTCTATTTATGTCCAAGAACAGCCACAATCCGGAAACAATACAATAGGAATGCAGAATACAGGGGTACCTTTACCTTCATTGATATTGGCTTTATTCCTTGTATTAACCGGTCTTTCCATGGTCGTCACTAGAAAAAAATAAGGGATTCTTTTTTTTAATTTCCCTTTTTACTTTTTCTAATTAAGTTAAATTAAGTGCAAAATTATAAAATCAGAATAAAAAGTAGAAAAATAGAATAATAGGATAATAAAGTGAAAAAATTATTAAATCATGGAAAATTATTAAATCAGAATGATTTATTTAACCAATCCCTTCTCATCCACTTCTACAAAGATACTATGCTTTTCAAGATCTAATTCAATTATCTGACCCTCAACGGTCATTCCCTGGTTAAGTATGTCCACCATTTCAATTCTGTCACCATAAACTTTGATATGGATAACATCATCCATGAGTTTAACCCCTTTCGTATTGTAAACTGTTGATTCGCACATAATTCTGCCTCCAACATAATTATTTTGTAATTAAATTCAGTTAGAAAATTCAGTTAGATAGTAATTAATTTTTTCCAGATTAAAGTTTTACTGTTTGACAAATCCATTTTAATCAACATTTTTTAATTTTTTTAAGAGAATTTTTTTAAAACAGAAATTAAATTGATCATTATTAAATTAATTTTTGGTAAAATGTGTAATTATTATATGTGTCTTCTTTTATATGATTAAACAGGGGAATTTGCGTATTAATCGGGTTATATGGGGATTTTTTGATGGTAGACAGTATAAACGCATTAAAAAGGATTGTTAAGGATTGGAAGGGTTATTACAAGTGGTTAGGCGTTTCATTACTTTTAACTGCCGGATCTGTAGCTGGAACATTGGCCATACCTTATTTTAGTTCTTTTATGATAAATGAGGGGATAATGGCGATGAATAATGATTATCTGTCAGAATATGGGCTTTACATGCTTCTGGCAGCTATTTTTGCAGGACTTTGTGAAGTGGGGAACACAGCCATTGCCGTTAGTTTTTCAGAGGAAACCTCCCATGGACTTAGAACCAGAACTTATAATCAGATTCAAACATTTTCATTTGGTAACTTGGACAGATTCCGTTCCAGTGACCTTCTGGTTAGATTAACCACTGATATTCAGAACATAAAAATTGGAATTCAGCAGGGAATAATGAACATCTTCAGAGCTCCACTGATGCTCATAGTGGCCATAATCTTACTATGGCTTACCACTCCTCAACTACTTTGGATAGCAGTGGTTATGGTATTGACAGTGAGCCTGGTGATTGGTATCTACCTATGGATGGTTTCTAAAGCTTATGATACAAAACAAGTAAAATATGATAGGTTAAATCAGATTTTAAGAGAAAGCATGGCGGGAATAAGGGTAGTGAAAGCCTTTGTAAGGCAGGGTCTTGAAAATGACCGTTTTCAAAAATCATCACATGATCTTCAGAAAGCCTCTTTAAAACCCCAAAATTACTATGCTTTGGTAGTTCCAACCCTTCTTTTAATGGCTTATATGGGTATTGCAGGGATTTACTACTTTGGTGGAATGGAAATACTTCAAGGCACAGGTTTAACAGTGGGGGGAGTAACTGCTGCCATGCAATATATACTCCTAGCATTAACTCCTCTTTTCATCCTGGGATCAGTGATGCCATTTCTTTCTTCAGGCATATCATCTCTACGCCGTGTTTATCGCTTAACAGATGAAGAAGCAGATATTAGAGATGCTCCGGATCTAAAACCAGTAGCTGAGAATAAAATTGAGGGGAGTATATCCTTTGAGCAGGTAAGTTTCGGATACCCAACCGAAGATGGAAGTCAACCCGTAGAAATATTGAAAAACATAAACCTTACCATAAAACCTGGTGAAGTTGTTGGATTTTTGGGAGCAACTGGTTCTGGAAAATCAACACTGGTTAATCTCATACCTCGTTTTTATGATGTTAAAAGTGGTAAAATAACTATTGGTGGGGTAGATATCCGTGAAATACCCTTAAAAACCCTACATCAAATGGTGGGTGTTTGTTTACAGGAAAGCTACCTATTCTCAGGCACTATCCAAGATAATCTGGTTATGGGTGCGCAGGATACTAGTTATGATACTATGGTGCAAGTTGCTCAGGCTGCAGATGCCCATGAATTTGTAAGTGTTATCCCTGAAAAATATGAGGGCCATGTAGCCCGTAAAGGAGCTGATTTTTCAGGAGGGCAGCGTCAAAGGTTGTCCATAGCCCGGACACTCATGTTAAAACCGAAAATTCTGATTTTAGATGACAGTACCAGTGCCTGTGATGTGGCTACCGAGGCCCGAATTCAAGATGCAGTACGTGATTTAATGAAGGATGTTACTCAGTTAATAGTGGCTCAGCGTATAAGTTCAGTAATCACCGCTGATAAAATAGTATTGATGGAAAAAGGGGAAATAATAGATATAGGGACTCATGAAGACTTACTGGAATCTAGCAAGCTTTATCAGGAGATATATGTTTCTCAGCTTGGCGGTGAAGTTCCAGAATATGAGGTGGTAGAATGAGCACCAATGGGGATGATACCAATGATATGGTTAATCATGATAAAGAGAATCACTCCAGAGGCCGCCTGTCTACTTTGAGAAGACTTTTAGGTTACCTCACTCGATATAAACTTCGTTTCACATTAATAGTTCTGACCATGTTCGGCTATTCTTTGATGCTGACTATCATCCCAGCTTTCTTAGGGGAAGCCACCAATATTATTACCAAGGGCCCCGGGCCATTAAGTCCATTGCAAAACACCATCTACATGTTAATCATTGCCATAATCTTTTTATGGGTTTTTGGATACACTTCTCAAAGATTATTGGCTGATATAGCACAAAAAGCTCTTTATAACCTAAGAACAGAACTTTTCAGTCAAATACAAAAATTTTCCCTTAGCTTTTTTGATCAACGACCCATAGGTCAGTTAATGAGCAGGGTAACAAATGATCTAGATGTGGTAGACCAGTTCTTCAGTGTGGGGGTGATGCAATTAATTCAATCTATCTTCACCGTGGTTCTGGCCACTATTATCATGTTATACTTAAATGTGGGTCTTACTATTCTAACTTATCTCACTATCCTGGGGATGATGGCCCTTTCAGGAATTCTTTCCAGAATATCCGG
>Ga0334900_1003077_pt1 | contig 13501 bp, 12 predicted proteins | sample GraSluR3_MG_2_FD_207231 | JGI IMG/M metagenome (GOLD analysis project Ga0334900, IMG submission 207231) | Sludge microbial communities from methane-producing bioreactor in Wageningen University, Netherlands - Granular Sludge_31_08-R3 | ecosystem: Engineered > Bioreactor > Anaerobic >...
AAATAAGGTACAAGTTGCAAGTTTCGAGTTACAATTTAAATACAAGAAAAAAGTAAAGATGCAAGATTCAAGGTGAAATTAGTAATCAGTTATCAGTTAAGAATAAACCTGGGCGTATACTTTGCAATGATGGAATGTTGCAATATTGGAATAATGATTTTTTAGAGACCAGGATTTCTATGTCATATTTTATTTATTTACCATTCTTGCATCCTTCCAGTTTTCCAGTATTCCATAAAATGCATTAATTTCAAGTATAATTGGATGAGATTGCAAAATTAACTGTGCTTGAATCATATTTGGCTGGCGGCTTCCTCGTCAATGATTAGTAATACATTATTGTGTAGTTGCAAAACAGTTGCCGGGACTTCAGTACTAACCGGACCATGAATGGTTCTTTCAATTGCCTGGGATTTTTTTCTACCATTTGCCAATAAGACGATTTTTTTTGCTTTCATTATCGTTCCAATACCCATGGTAAGTGCTTGTCTGGGTATTTTCTGGATGTCATCAAAATATTGAGAATTGGCTTGAATGGTTTCTTCGGACAGGTTAACCAAATGAGTTTTGCTATTTAGGCCAATGGCTGGTTCATTAAAACCCAGGTGTCCATTATCCCCGATACCCAATATTTGTAAGTCAATACCCCCATGTTTTTGAATCAGAATTTCATATTGATTGCATTCTTCCTTAATGTTTTCAGTTGCCCCGTTTAACAGGTGTATATTTTCTTTTTTAATGTTGATATATTTAAAAAAGGTATCCCACATATAATAGTGATAGCTTTGTGGGTGTTTGGAAGGTAAGCCATAATACTCATCCAAATTAAATGTTCTTACTTCGGAAAAATCTATATCACCTCTTTTAAACATCTTAATCAGTTCTTGATACATTCCAACGGGAGTTTGGCCCGTAGCTAAACCCAGAACAGAATTTTTTTTCTTAGTGATTTGTTCAGCAATCAACTGAGCAGACTTAATGCTGATTTCATAATAATTTTTGACTACTACTACATTCATTCGTTTTCTCTCCTGTAAACTATTTTACCTGAGACCATAGTTAACTCAGTTTCTAAATTTTTGTTTAATATAACCAGATCTGCATCTTTACCCTGTTCAAGAGTACCTTTTTTATCATCTACACCTAGTAACTTTGCAGGATTATAACTGGCCATTTGGACTGCTTCTAATAATGTTACACCTGCTATATTTACCATATTATGTACTGCCTTATCCATTGTAAGAATACTGCCGGCGAGAGTGCCATCTTGCAATCTAGCTTCTCCCAGATTCACAAAAACTTGTTGCCCACCTAAATCATAATAGCCTTCACCTAAGCCTGCTGCCCTCATAGCATCGGTGATTAAGATTATTTTTTCTTTTTCCTTTATTTGGGTTACCATTTTTAAAATTACTGGATTGAGATGTATTCCATCGGCAATCAGCTCAACTGTCAATTGAGGGTCTGTTAAAGCTGCTCCGACTACTCCCGGTTCGCGGTGATGTAGACCTCTCATAGCATTAAAGAGATGGGTAATGTGGGTCAGACCGGCTTTTATTGCCTCCTGCATTTGTTGATAGGTCGCATTCGTATGTCCGGCGGAAGCAATTATATTATTTTTGTACAGCCAATGAATAAAGTCAATAGTTCGGGGAATTTCAGGGGCCAAAGAAACTAAACGAATTAAATTACCTGAAGCCTTATTAAACTCTAAAAACTCCTCTTTGGAACATTTTTTTATATCCTCTTCTTTTTGAGCTCCCTTCCTTTCCTTGCTTATATAGGGACCTTCCAGATGTACTCCTAATATTTCTGCAGCTCCGGTACCTTTTAATCTTGCCTCTGCAATGCTTCGCAAGCTTTGAATTATCTTTTCGTCACACATAGTCATGGTTGTGGGAAGAAATGCAGTTGTACCAAAACGAGAATGGGTACGAGCAATCTTTTTAATGGATTCATATTCTCCGTCCATCACATCTGCTCCGCCTCCACCATGAACATGGATATCAATAAAACCAGGCACAATATATTTATCCCGGGCTTCAATGACCTCAGCTTTAAATGTGGTAGATAAATCTTCTTTTCTCTCTATGATGGTTTCTATTTTTCCTTTGTTAATGACAATATACCTATCTCTTAGAAATTTAAAAGGGGTAATCAAAGTACCGTGTATAATAATAGTACTGCTATCACTTTGATTAATAATATTCAATCACTTCCTTATGAAAAATTTTAGTAACAGCTATTCATTCTTTAAAACAGGCAAACTGGCAGCAGCAATAGATTGCCCTACACGTCTGTCAGATTCATCAGGAAGATGTATGGAAATTTTATTGAATAAACGGTTAAATTCTTCCTCTAAAACCTGATTTGCTTTTTGTAAGATTATATGACCGCCTTCTCCTGAAGTTACCCTACCCAATATTAATACGTGTTCCAGATCATAAAAATCTGCATAATGGGCAATGGCATAACCCAGATATACACCGATTGTTTCAAATATTTTTTTCGCCCTTTCATCACCTTTACTCATCAATTCCTGTACAAATTTTAATCTTTCGGCTGCGGTCTGTCTTTTATCAAGAATAATGCCTGCTTTTTCAGCAAGCCTTATTACTGCTTCCTGGGAAAAATATTGTACACCACAACCATAGTCATTGGACCAGAGGTCAATAGGAGACTGCTGATTAAAATCTATAGGTACAAAAGCTAATTCATTTAATTGTGTGGTAATATTCCCATTTTGATTAACATATCCTCCTGCTTCACTTGAACCCATGGCAATACCCAGAACTGAATTGGATTTTAAGGCCATAGAACCCGCCAAAGCGGTTACCTCACCGTCATTAATCACCTTCAAGGGAACATTCTTCCATTCTTTCTGAATCTCTAAAAAGAGATTTTTTACCCTTTTTTCAAAAAGATTATGTGGGATATTACGAAATAGGGAAGCTACCATAACTCGGTTATGAATATAAACTCCGGCTGCACTCCCACCAATAGCATCAACCCGGGGCAGGTAAGCTGCAGCGCTTTGAAGCATAGACCTGATTTCCTGATAATGATAGTCGGGGTTAATTTGCTCACCGGGATTCCATGGTACTTCCTCGCTAAAAACAACTTTACCGTCTATTACCGCACTGACTTTTCTGTCACTTGCCCCCAGGTCAAAACCAATACGGCAGCCATTGGTATTGCCGCCCAAAGCAATGGATTCCTCTTTAGAAGGAACATTTTTTGTATTAACAGTTGTATTAACTAAAAAAGACTCCTCATATATCTTAGACATAAAATTGGCATCAAAAGCACGTTTGCCTTTGGAAGAATAAACATTCTTAATAAAATCTTTTATCTGATCAGGAGCTGTTATGCTTAGTTTGTATCCTCCCCATATCCACAACAATGTCTTTACCAAACGTTCAATATAAAATAAATTTACCGATGACATTTTGTGTTCCAGAGGCAAAACAGATGTCTTGAATACTGAGTAGGTATTTTTGTTTCTCTCTAAACCAATAATTACAGACATTTCCTCTCCGGAAAAGTGAGCGGCCTTTAGAAAAGCACGATTCCATAAAGCAGCAGGAATAAACTTTTTATCCAGAGGAGGCACTATTTTTGGGTTTACAAAAAGACCAATAGTTTTGTACCCCATTTATCTATTCCTTTCATTAGTAAATTATCCATGCTTTTTAAAAATAATTTTATCTTAACTACCTCAGTGATTTTCCATAAGTTCAATAATAGAGCCATCCATATATTTATAAAAAGCAACAATTTTATGTTCATCGATAATCATTGGTCCAAGTATTAGTTCAAGCCCCTCTAGATTAACATCTTTTAGACTGTCTACACAGTAACCTATATGGGGATTTTTACGTATCATTTCAGTTACTGGACTATCCGGTTCATAACGAAGCCATTCAATATGAAAAGGATGTGTTTCGGAATCGGTAATCCAAACCTTATTCGGCTCATAATAAAACTCATTTTCCTTTTTTTCTGTTGTCGTTATACCAACATGATCAAATTTAAACATAATGCTCCTTTCATATATTTCTATTCCAATGGCAATCTTACAGATGCTCCATGCTTGGCAGCACTGCGATCAGCTGCCTCAATGATTTCAAAAGTTTTCATTGCATCATCTATGCTGATAATCGTTTCTTTTCCATTTAAAATACAATCGACAAAATGATTTACTTCATCCGGGAAAGGATGATGTGAAACATCGCCAGAATTAGGGGTAATTGTTTGAACATCTATCCAATCTTTCTGCTCTGGAAATATTGTTTTTGACCATAATCGCTCATTGATCAGCGTTCCATTCGGACCATAAAGCATAACATTAAAAATATATGGGCAAACAACATCATATGAACAACAAACCTTTCCAATGGCTCCACTTTTAAATTTGGTTATAAAGACAATTGTTGTGTCTTGTTCAAAGTCATCTCTAAACCGCCCGGATAAAGAAGTAACTTCCACTGCATCTTCCTGCATAAACCACCTTAATCCATCAACAGCATGACAACCTCCAACTTGCAGAATCGATCCACCTGTTTCTTTCTTTCTTGACCATGGATAACAAAGATATTCAGATGTAATTGCATGCAGATAATCTACTTCTGCATAAAATGGTTTACCGATACCATCGTTGGAAATTAATTTTTTAGCTGTTTTAAAAAGAGGATTCCATCTCAGGACAAATCCGACAATTGTGTTAACATTATTATCATGCACTGCTTTTTGCATTTTTTTCATATCATTCCAGTCTGTTGCGAGAGGCTTTTCAATAATAATATTTTTTTTGGCTTCTGCTGCAATAATTGTTTGTTCAGCATGTTTAAAATTTGGCGTAAGAATACAAATAATGTCTATATCCTTCTGATTGACCATTTTTTCATAATCAGTATACAAGGAACTCTGCTCAAGATTATGTTGTTTTTTCTTGCTTTCTGCTTTCTCAATAGTGCGGGAACAAATTCCCCTAATTTCAGTATTGGGATTCATTAGAAAAGCTCGAATATATTCATCAGATACCCAACCTGTCCCTACAATTCCAACTCCTATTTTTCCCATATTATCCTCCTATTTTTTAAATTATTTTAAGATTTCTTTTTCCTGGAATATAATGCAACTATTCCGAGAATTATTACACTTTGAACAATTAATTTTCCCCAATTTACTATATTCGCTTTTTGTAATAATGAAGTAATTTGTCTTATAATCAAAGATCCAACAACGGTCCCCTCTACTCCTCCGATACCACCTACGAATAAAGTACCACCCAGTACAGCTGCCGCTATCGAATCCATAGAGTAATCAGCCCCTAAATTTAATGATGCGGCACTCATATCCATAGTAAGAATGATGGCGGCTAGCGAAGCCAGGACACCAGAAATAACGTAAACTGCAATAATTATATTGTCATTATTGACACCTGAAAGATATGAGGCACGGGCATTTGCTCCTATCATATGCACTCTAGCTCCAAAAGTTGTTCTTTTTAAAATAAAAATAAATAGAATTGATAAAATAACCCACACAATTACAATAACCGGAATATACCCAAATACTCGAATCCTGCCAATCATCCGGAATGAACCTGCAAGGATTCCCCGAGGCTGTCCTTTTGTATAAATCATATATAATCCATGCAAAATATAATTAGAACACAATGTCATAATAAAAGGTGCTATCTTTGCCTTTGCTACACCTAGCCCATTAAAAAGACCTGTTGTTGCACCTATGGCTATCCCTGTAAGGCAAACAGGTATAATCATTGTTGGATCATTGTTCATAGAACCTATAATATAAACATGGACAAATGTAATAATTGAACCAAGACATAAATCTATACCACCGGTTAAGATTACCAAAGTTTGTCCTATTGCTATGATTCCAAGACCTGCGCTTTGTTTTAGCAGATTAAAAAAATCTTTCACTGTGGTATCGATTGAGCTTCTTACATTAGAAAGAACAAGCAAAACAGTAAAAATTACAAATAATAAAATAACATTTTTCGAATGTTTTGAAAGACTTTTCCAGCGTTCTGATAATTGCAATACTGTCATCTTATAGTTCCCTTTTTCTATAGAAAAACATAGATACAACTAAAATTATCCCAATAATTACATCTTTATAAAATGCTGATTGTAAATTATATTTAAAGCCAATATTGTTTAAAACATTATTAAACATGGAAACCATCATAGCACCTGCAAACGTGCCTGATAGTGAACCCAAACCACCTGCCATCGAAGTACCGCCAACAACAGCAGCTGCAATAGATAATAAGGCATAGTCACTGCCATAATGAGCACTTCCACTCCTTAGTCGTGCAGCTATATATAAGCCGGTAACAGCACATAAAAAACCGGATATAATATAAGTTTTAATTCGTATAGTATCCGAATTTATCCCTACGTTGATTAGGACCTCTTCACTGCCTCCTAACGCATAAATATAGCGACCGAATTTTGTCTCTTTTAAAAGATAATTAAAGATCAGAAAAAGCATTAAAAACAATCCGAAAGGAACCGAAAAAAATCCATAAGATGCAGTAAAAATCTGTCTAAATATAGACGGAATATACCCTCCGGTTGTTTGGTGCATTGAATAGGCTAAACCTTGAAATAAAAAACCAGAGCATAATGTTACTATGAGCGGATGGATAGAAAAATATTTTAAAATAATTCCATTAAAGGCTCCGAATAAAGATCCTAATAGCAGACATAGTACAATAACTCCAATAATACTTAGTATGCTGTCACCCATAAAAGTACTTGCGATGATGGTAATAAAACTTATCTGGGCGCCTACCGATAAGTCTATTCCCCCACCAAGCATTACTATTGTCTGGCCTATTGCAACAATACCCAAAGGTACCATCTGTATCAAAACATTTGCCAGATTGGCAGGCCGGGTAAAATCCTGCACTGTAATTGAAACAATAATAAATACTGCAAACAACAAAAGCCATATTGTACCTGTGCTATTTTTTTTATAGTTCTTAATTTTTGCTGTAAATTTATTATTTTTCATTAATACTTTTTCCACTTGCAGCTTTCATAATTTTTTCTTCAGTAGCCTCTTTATTGGATATTATAGCCTGTATCCTTCCTTCATAAAAAACGCAAATTCTATCAGACATGTGTAGCAATTCCAACATGTCACTTGTGACCATAATAATTGATATTCCCTGTTCGGCAAATAATCGTAAGAGCTTATAAATATCCTGTTTTGCTCCTACATCTATCCCTAACGTGGGTTCATGGAACAACATGATTTGTGGTGAAACCAGCAACCATTTAGCTATGACGATACGTTGTTGGTTTCCGCCACTTAGTCCTTGAACATTTTGATAAAGAGAGGTTATCTTAATTGATAAATCCTGAATATATTTTGACACTACTGCTTTGTCTTTTTGTTTATCTATTACACCATAATTCGCTCTTTTGTCCTGAGATGGATATGATATATTTCTCAATATGGACTGTGTCAAAGCAAGACCTTCGTTTCGCCGGTCATCGGACAAAAAAGCAAAACTGTTTTTTACTGCTTGTTTTGGATTGTTAATTGCGAGTTTGTTATTTTTGAAAGTAATTTCTCCACCAGTTAACAGTTGGGCACCAAATAAAGAACGAATAAATTCTCTTTGTCCTTGTCCGGCCATACCACCGATTCCAAAAATTTCACCTTCATGTAAATCAAAAGAAACATCATAGAAATTTTTACTGTCTGTTAAATTTTTTAGAGAAAGTACAAAATCTTTCTGATTAATTTTTTCAACATTGCTTGCGGGAAATAATTTTTTTAATTCTCTCCCAACCATTAATTTCACAAGAGAATCATGGTCAATATCAGAAACCTTAAATGTGTCGATATAATTTCCATCTTTTAATACACTTACACGATCGCATATTTGAAAGACTTCATCTAAACGATGAGAAATATAAATGATAGTTATCCCTCTGGATTTTAAAATACTGATCAAGCGAAATAATGAAACAACATCATCCTCTGTTAATGCAGCTGTGGGTTCATCAAGAATAAGAATTTCTAATTTAGAAATATATGCTTTTAAAATTTCAGCAATCTTTGCCTCAGCTGCACTTAAGTCTGCTGCAAATTTATTTAAATCAATATGTAAGGCATATTTATTGATTATTTCTTCTAATCTTTCTCTGGCAATATTTTTTTCAATTCTTCCAAATTTTCCAACAGGCTCTTTGCCAAGGATAATATTGTCAAGAACAGTCAAATTCGGAGCCAGGTTGTATTCTTGACAAACAACATTGATTCCTAATTTTGAAGCACTAAAAGGTGAAGGTATTTTTACTTCTTTCCCGTCTAATACAATAACACCATTATCTGCATTGTATATCCCGGCAATAATTTTTATTAATGTTGATTTGCCTGCCCCGTTTTCTCCTACAATTGCATGCACTTCCCCTTTTTTAAAACTGATAGAAACATTATTTAATGCAGTAATAGAAAGAAATTTTTTAGTTATATTCTTAAGTTCAAGAAACATTTGTACTCCGATTTAATATTAGAACTAATAAATTTTTTAATCTTTTTATTTTTTAAAATTATGTTGCTTCTACTGAAATCCAACAACATTCTAATGCATTTATCTTTCTTTAATAAATTGCTAAGCAAGTGGTACAAGTACCAACGAAAATCTTAGCATAATTTTCGTTGGTACTTGTTAAACAAAGTAAATTTTATTGAATGATTATTAAAAATTTCTTTAATCATTCCTGCTTAATTAATTACCGTAAAGCTCTTGCAGGAGATCTTCTTCCATTTTTGTATTTGCCCAGAAAGAATCAGATAAATCAGGACGGACAAAATCATCCAGATTATCTTCAGTAATCTTGTATACTTCTAACTGAATATCTCTAGGAACCTCTTTCCCGACTTCTACTTTTCCGTCAAGAATGTCCACTCCAAGGGCTAAGGCATCAGCAAAAAAGTAAGTAGGCATTGAACAACCAATTGCTTCAAATCCGGGCATATGTTCTACTTCTTTCCACAGTTTAAGAAAACCATTGTTATCCTCTCCCATCATTGGAACTAACGGTCTGTCAGCTTCTATAAAAGCTTCAATAGCTCCCCGTGTCATATCTCCACCGGAACTCCAGACACCATCTATTTCCGGAAAAGCAACTAAAAGGTTTTCAGTTGCAACTTTTCCCTTTGCATAATCCCAATCCGCAAAAGGTTTTGCTAAGATTTCTATATCAGGATATTGATTAAAAACTTCCTGTGCACCAGCCCAGCGATTAATAGCAACAGTGATACCATCCATACCGTCTAAAGCAATAATCTTTCCTTTTCCATCAAGTTTTTCCACTAAAAATTCAGCACCTACCGCACCAAATTCTTTATCATCAGAAATCATGCTAACTGTATAAGCATCTGTCTCAAGAGGAGAAACGCAGGGAATTACAATCGTGCCTTTGTCATGAAATTTTTCAATTATATCTGACAATGCCGGGGGGTTTACGGGTTGCAAAATTAATATGTCTATATCTCTTATATATAAATCTTCCAGGTCTGATACTTGTTTTTCCGCAGAATTTTCCGCACTTAAATAATAGACATTATCAAGTCTGCTGGCATCTTTCTGTCTGTTCACTTCAGCATAAAACTCATCTTTGCTTTGCATAGCATAAGTATTGCCTTCCCATACAACCGACAATGCAACATTATATTTCTCTTCTTGTGCCTCTACAGAAAGAACTAAACCAGCCAGAAGTAAAACAAATACTAACATGAAACTAATTTTTTTAATATTCATAATCATTTTTCCTCCATTGTTAACTTAATATTTTTCATTTTCTCTTAATTAACCGAACTTCTTTCTAAGCCAATTTAAATCTACAAGACAAATCTAATACACGTTTTTATCTATTCTTATTTATACCTCCTTTTTAATTAAGTTCAATTTATTGTTTGATTAAAACTTGTAATAAATTTATTTTTATGATTAGAAGGTCACTCTGTATTTCTTTATGCATATATTTTGCAATCGATTTATTAAAAGTTAAATATTCTAGCAAATACTCATAATTAGCTTAAGTGAGAAAAATAAAATTTTTCTTGTAAAGGAATAGTTGCAGCGGCTGTCATTCTAAAATCATCCCCCAAAGAAGAGGGACAGATTTCTAATTTTTTAGTTAAAATTCCTAAAGCTTGTTTACGTACTAACTGATTCAACCTGGAAATCAGAAATCTGTTATCATAAGCTATTTTCCCTCCTAAGATAATAATTTCCGGATTTAGCAAATTAACAATATTAACAATACCAGCTGAAAGATAAATTGCCATCTCTTCTATGATTTCCCGTGCTATCTGATCGCCTTTGCTTAATGCTTTACGAAAAATAGAATGAGTAATCTTATTTATATTTCCATTTGTTAATTCAAGCATAATCGTATCTTTACCTTTCTGGATAGAAGATAGTATTCTTGAATAAATTGCAGTCCAGTTAATATAATTTTCAAGACAGCCCCTATTTCCACAATCACATAATATCCCATTGATATCTATACTTGTATGGCCGAATTCCCCAACCCCGCCATCGTGCCCGCGATAGATAGAACCATTAATTATAATACCAGCTCCGACTCCATCTCCGATAGTGATATAAACTAAATTATTGTACTTCTTATATGCTCCATATTGTTTTTCTGCTAAGGCAATGGCATTAGCATCGTTTTCAATCCAGATATTTTTTTGCTCAAATCTGTTGCTCAACATATTTTTAAGATTAATATTTTTCAATTTCAAGCTAGTATTTTCACAAATAATTCCGTTTTTTACATCAATAATCCCTGGACAAATAATGGAAATTCCAATGCATTTTTTCAAATCAAAAAATTCTTCTAAAAAACTATCAATCACTTTAAGCAAATAATCAATTAGTAATTTTCCATATAAATCATTGATTTCAAATGTTTTTTGTTTAATTATGTTTGTTTCCAAATCCATCTTAGAAACCATGATTTCATGATTAGTAATAGCTACTCCAATTACAAAAAGGTTTTCCGGAGAAAAACGAATAAGAATAGGTTTTCTACCGCCATTTGATTCTCCTACACTGTCTTCGTTAACCAATCCAAGCCTTAAAAATTCTTTCACTGCAGAGGATACTGTTGTTGGGCTTAATCCATTTTTTTTTGCTATTTCAGTGCGGGAAATTGGGCCATTATGACGTATTGTTCTAAGAACTATATTCCTGTTTAAGTCTTGCATTAATTTCTGATTTCCGGTATTTTTCATTACAATCCTATACTATTCATGTTACTTTTTCCAATGGAAAAAGTATGTTTTTTTCAATATATCATATTTAAATTATCGTTGTCAATAATATGATGAATATATTCTATTTACCTATCCCCTAATCTATCGAGCAATCTTTTGGAGATAGAAGCAGTTAAAAAAATAACCATAATCATTGCCAAACTGTAAAGCTTTGAGATTTTTTGCTAATTTTTATATTTCATTGCTCTATGATAAAATACTTTATAGATACCAACCAAAAAGGAGGATTTTTATGAAAATTCTAATTTGCACGGATGGTTCTGAATCCAGCCAGAAAGCTCTAAAGGAAGCAGCAGTAATTGCCCAGGGATGTAAAGTTGTGGAGGCAGCTGTAATCCATGTTCATAATCCGTCACTTGATTCAGCTTTTCCCGTTTATGAAAGCATTACAGCGGAGCAAATGAAAAATTTCCAGAAGATGATGGAAGAACAGAAAAAAGAAAGAGAAAAAATCTTATCTAAAGCCTCAAAATTTTTAGAAAGTAAAAATATAAAAAACCGAACAATTTTAAAGGAAGGACATCCATCTAATACTATTGTTAATGTCGCAAAAGAGGAAGGGTTTGATATGATTGTTATGGGTAGCCGGGGTTTAGGAGGATTGAAAAAATTTTTCCTGGGAAGCGTGAGTAATGCAGTAGTACAGGAGGCGGAAAACTGCAGCGTGCTGGTTGTAAAGTAAAACTGGTAAATTGAAAAAAAGAATATCATGCCTGGCCTTTTGGCCAGGCTTATTCAATAAAAAAGTGCTTTCATTTAATAATTTTTTGCTTTAAAAATAGTACTAAGAATTCAAGTATAAGTGAATGAGATTGCTTCACCCCCACCTTAATCCTCCCCCCTCAAGGGGGAGGAGACAAAAGAAGGGATAATCCTGCCCTCAAGGGGATGATATAAAATAAGACTTAATCCATCCATCGATTGGGAGGAGAAAAAATGGGGTAATCTACCTCTAAGGGGGAGGATATAAATCATTTCTCAATGACAAAAAAAGGGAAATACTCCATTAGACTCCATTAGACTTATATGCATGGATATATTAGAATAATAGTAAAATAAACCAGGTACTAAATACTAACGGCCAAATACTAAAATGTTTGCTATGGTAAATGGTGATGAAAAAGTTCAGGATTACATCTGAATATTGTTTGTATGCCGGAATACTGCTGGTTTCTCTGTCAATCCTGATTTATGAGCTGACCCTGACCAGGGTGTTTTCCATTATCCAGTGGAATTATTTGGCTTTTATGATTATCAGTATTGCTTTTTTGGGTTATGGTGCCAGCGGCACTTTTTTAACTATTAATCCTGCTCTGACCCAAAAAAGTACAATAGGCAATCTTTCAGATTTGCTTTCGAGGTTTTCTCTGTTATACGGATTGAGTATTTTGCTGTCCATTTTTCTCATTACAAGAATACCTTTTGACTTATACCGCTTGAATGTAGACAGATATCAGTGGCTTTATCTGATTATTTATTACCTGGCAGTAGCCCTGCCCTTCTTTTTTGCGGGAATCTGCATTTCCCTGGCTATATCCCGTCTGCCTGCCAGGGTCAGCAAGCTTTACTTTTTTGACCTGTTCGGGGCTTCCCTGGGCTGTTTGGCATTTTTGTTTTTTACCACTCAAATTAAAATCATTAACCTGGTTATGTTGTTAGCTATTATTGGATTCGGAGCTTCTTTCTTATTTGCCATTGCTCAACAAAAAAGAATTTTTTCGATAATACCCCTGTTTTTAATAGCAGTTCTGATAATCATTAATGTTTCATCATACTCTCTGATTACGCTTCCGGTTAATCCTTATAAGGAATTATTTACCTTTTTAAGGTATCCTGATACCAAAATTTTATTTGAAGATGAAAACAGTTTTTCGCAGATTAAGGTAGTGGAAGGTTCTGCTGTAAAATATGCCCCGGGTTTGAGCTTGAATTTTAATGAGAGAATTCCGGAACAAATGGCTATCCTGACCGACGATACAGGATTAAGCGCTATCACTAAATTTGATGGAACCAGGGAATCCCTCCGTTTTACCGATTACATGTCTACTGCCCTTGGGTTTCACCTGAGTGAAGGCCGGGAACGTGTCCTGGTAATTGGGGCGGGGGGAGGCCTGGATATCTTAAGTGCCCTTTATCATGACAGTAAAGATATTGAAGCAGTTGA
>Ga0334900_1003082_pt1 | contig 13495 bp, 10 predicted proteins | sample GraSluR3_MG_2_FD_207231 | JGI IMG/M metagenome (GOLD analysis project Ga0334900, IMG submission 207231) | Sludge microbial communities from methane-producing bioreactor in Wageningen University, Netherlands - Granular Sludge_31_08-R3 | ecosystem: Engineered > Bioreactor > Anaerobic >...
ACTACTGGGTAGGTATGAGCCATTTTATGCACCTTTCTGTGATATGTGTTGTCTATGCACATTTGGAAAATGTGACCTTCTGAACAAGAAAGGAGCTTGTGGGATTGATTCTGAAGCACAACAAGCCCGCATAGTTCTTTTAGCATGTAACATTGGTACTGCAGCACATGCGGGTCATGGTCGACACCTGCTTCACCACCTCATTGAAGAGCTGGGTGAAGATTATCCCCTTGATCTGGGACTTAACATAGACATTGAAGCCCCCATAACCAGAACTATCATTGGTAAAAAACCTCAAAACCTTGCTGACCTGGATAAAACTTTAAGTTATGTGGAAGAACAATTATCCCACCTTTTATCTGCTTGTCATACTGGTCAAGAGGGAAGTAGTCTTGATTTCGAATCTAAAGCTCTTCATTCTGGTGTGATGGATGATCTGGCCCGTGAAGTAGGGGATATAGCTCAGATTGTAGCCCTTAATATGCCAAAAGGAGATGGGGATGCTCCCTTAGTGGAAATGGGTGTGGGTACCATTGACAACACCAAACCCGTGGTGCTGTGCATAGGGCACAATGTTCTACCAGGATCCAGTGTCATGGATTACCTTGATGAAACAGGGCAGGAAGAAGATTTAGAAGTATGCGGTATTTGTTGCGCAGCTATAGATATCTCCAGATATAATGATCGGGCTAAAGTAGTTGGTCCCCTTTCAAGACAGCTTAAATTCATTCGTAGCGGAGTAGCTGATGTAATCATAGTGGATGAGCAATGTATACGGACTGATGTCCTGGAAGAAGCCCAAAAGAAAAACACAGCAGTAATAGCCACTACGGATAAGATGTGTCTGGGGCTGCCAGATATGACTGATAAAGATCCCGATTTAATCGTGTCTAAACTTTTGAACAAAGAGATTGAAGGAGCTTTAATACTGGATCCTGAGAAAGTAGGTGAAGTATCAGTTAAAGTTGCTAAAATTTTAGCCCCAGAACGAGAAAAACTTAAATTATTACCGGAACTGGATGAAGTACAGAAAATGGCTGCTGAATGCACAGAATGCGGCTGGTGTACCAGGGTTTGTCCTAACAGCAAACCTATGATGGAAGCAGTGATAGCAGCAAAAGAAGGTGATTTCTCTGGATTCGAAGAATTATACCTCAATGATGTTTGTTACTCCTGTGGAAGGTGTGAACAGGAGTGTGAGAGGGAACTTCCTCTCATGTCTATGTTAGCTAAAGTGGGAGAAAAATTAGCCAAAACTGAGAAATTCAACATCCGCGCCGGCCGAGGCCCGGTCCAGGATGTGGAAATCCGACGTGTAGGGGCCCCACTTGTTTTAGGTGACATTCCGGGTGTAATTGCCATTGTAGGATGCTCAAACTACCCTAACGGTGGAAAAGAAGTTGCAGAGATGGCCAAAGAATTCTTAGAACGTAACTACATTGTGGTGGCTACAGGATGTGGAGCCATGTCCATCGGGGAATACCTGGATGAAGAAGGAAAAACCCTGTATGAACAGTACACTGGAGATTTTGATGCTCGTGGTTTACTCAATATAGGATCATGTGTTTCCAACGCCCATATCTCAGGAGCCTGCATAAAAATTGCCAACATATTCGCTAAAAAACCATTGGAAGGCAACTTTGAGGAAATCGCAGACTACATCCTCAACCGAGTCGGTGCCTGCGGTATAGCATGGGGAGCATACTCTCAAAAAGCAGCTGCAATCGCCACTGGATTTAATCGATGGGGTGTGCCTGCAGTTGTAGGTCCTCATGGTTCAAAATATCGTCGATTATTGCTAGGAAGAACTGATAAGAAGGAAAACTGGAAAATTAAAGATCTAAGGACAGGAAAAGTGATGGATGGTGAACCGGCACCAGAACACCTGATATATGCTGCGGAAAACATGGAGGAAGCCATTGTAATGACAGCTAAACTATGTATCAGACCAACCGATACTGGTAAAGGACGCCAAATTAAACTGAACCATTACATAGACCTTTATAAGAGATATCATGGTAGATTACCTCCAGATATCCATCTGTTCGTACGTAATGAGAAGGATATTCCTATAACCTATAAAAAGGATGTAAAGGAAATACTTGAAGAAGTAGGATGGGAACCCCGTGAAATTCCCCAGGAGCCATCATTGATGGGAATGGGAGGTGATTAAATGGCCAATGAACGAGTAATACCCTGGCAACCCACAGTGATTGCCGGCCCAAAACAGGCTCTGCTGGTAACTCCAGAAACAGCTGAACTAATGATTAAAAAGGCTAAAAGGCCCCTTTTTATTCTAGGGCCACTGGTGAAGGAGGATCCCCTCCTCACATATGCTACTAAAATAGCAGAAAAATGGAACTTACAGGTGGTTACCACAGCAGACGCATACAAACCATTCAATGATAAAGGACTTAACCCAACTGCATATGGAGTTGTGGAGATTGTTAACCTACTAAAAGACCCGGAATGGCAGGGTGTGGATGGTGAAGGACAGCATGACCTGGTTATTTTCATGGGCTGCATATATTACATAGCTTCACAGGGCCTTTCAAGCCTAAAACACTATGCACCTCACTTAAAAACACTTACTATCTGTAAATTCTTCCATTCCAATGCAGATGCATCTTTCCCTAACCTGAAAGATGAAGAGTGGTTTAAATATCTTGAAAAAATGGGTGAAGTAGGTTAGGTAGGATTATGAATTTTTTCAATTAATGAACAGGATTGAGTAATGATTAAGAGCGAATGAAAAAGGCACTTATAATGGAGGAGGAATTGGATGTTTGAAGATATACCTGTTGACGTAAGTCCCATGTATGAGGGAGAGCGTATCAGAGCAGCCAACATGTTTGTGGAACTGGCAGGACCTAAGTCCATGGGTGCAGAACTGGTACAAGTAGAAGAAAAGGTTGAGGATGGTAAGGTTGAAATCATAGGGCTAGAACTGGATGCCATGCAGGAAGGAGATATCCATCCTTTGGGGATCCTGGTTGAAATCCAGGGAGAGCACCTGGAGAAAGAACTGGAAGGTGTAATTGAACGCCGAACCCACGAACTCTGTAACTACATCAAAGGATTCATGCACCTTAACCAAAGAGATGCTATATGGTGCAGAGTAAGTAAAGAGGCCCTTGAAGCAGGATTCAAACTTGAACACCTTGCAAAAACCCTTGCAATACTTTTTAAAGAAGAATTTCCACTCATAGAATCTATAGCTGTTACCATCATGACCGAACCTGCAACAGTTGAGGAATTCGTTTCAAAAGCCAATGAAGAATACCAGACACGGGATGCAAGAGCTCGAGAACTATCTGATGAAGATGTGGATGTATTTTATGGCTGTGTTATGTGTCAATCTTTTGCACCTACCCATGTATGTGTGGTGACACCTGATCGAACGGCATTATGTGGTGCTATAAACTGGTTTGACTGCAGAGCCGCTGCAAAAATGGACCCTGAAGGTCCCATATTTGAAGTAGAAAAAGGAGACCTTATTGATAATATCAAAGGGGAATACACTAATGTAAACGCAGTGGTAAACGAAAAATCCCAGGGAACAGTTGAAAGAGTCTTTTTACACAGTGTATTTGAATATCCTCACACTTCCTGTGGTTGTTTTGAGGCAGTTGCCTTCTATATCCCTGAACTTGATGGAATAGGTATTGTTGACCGGGATTTTAATGGAGAAACACCTCTGGGAATACCCTTCTCAGCAATGGCAGGCCAATGCTCTGGAGGTAAACAGGTGGAAGGATTCACCGGACTCAGCCTGGAATACATGCGCTCGCCCAAGTTCTTGCAGGCAGATGGAGCTTTTGAGAGGATAGTGTGGCTTCCCAAAGAGATCAAAGATGCAGTGGAAGATTACATACCTGAAGATATTCGAGACAAAATCCCCACTGAAGAAGACGGTACCACTCTAAAAGAAATCCGCAGTTTCCTGGAAGAAAAAGGACATCCTATCCTGGAACGGATTAAAACATCACAGGCAGAAGTTCCCGAGGAAGAATTAATTGTTGAGGAAGAAGCTCTGGAAGAAGGGGGTGAAATTGAAATGGAAGACGTACCAATGGCTCCTGTTGCATACGCACCTGAACTAACAGTACCATCATCAGGAGGGGTTAAAATCATTTTTAAAAATGCTAAAGTCTACGCAGAAAAGGTGATTATAAAGAAAAAATAAAATATGTTGATATTTAGTAAAACACTCTGTTAAAAACTAAATAATTTAGTAATAAAGTTAATTAGCTATTGAAACATCTTGAAAAAAATAAAATGGAGCAGTACCGTGATCATTGCAGTAAGTGGTAAAGGTGGAACCGGGAAAACCCTGGTATCATCCCTCCTCATAAAATCCCTAAAAGACACAGAAAAAGATATTCTGGCCATTGATGCCGACCCTGACAGCAACTTACCCGAAGCCCTAGGGGTAGATGTACACAAAACAGTGGGAGATGTGAGGGAAGAATTAAAAGAAGACACTGCCAAGGGCAGGATACCCACCGGAATGAACAAGTGGGATATTCTGGACTACAAAATCATGGAATCAATCATTGAAACACCCAACTTCGATCTCCTGGTAATGGGAAGACCTGAAGGTAGTGGATGTTACTGTGCAGTTAATAACATGCTCCGTAGAATAATCGAAAACTTATCATCCAATTATGATGTGATTGTTATTGACACCGAAGCTGGACTTGAACACTTAAGCCGCCGAACCACTCAAAATGTTGACGTAATGCTAGTGGTCACTGATAAATCAAAAAGAGGAATACTCACCGCACAAAGAATTGGACAACTGGCTGATGAACTGGATATCAAATTCCAGGATCTTTACTTGATCTTAAACAGGGTTAACCCTGAAAATGAGGAGGAAATTCTTCAAAAAGTCAAAGAAACCGGTTTGGATATGGTGGGTATGATTTATGAGGATGATGAGGTAGCCCAGTTTGATATTGAGGGGAAGCCCCTGGTGGAGCTTCCTGATGAATCTAATACTGTAAAGGCAGTAAACGGGATATTATCCCGGATATTAAAGTAAGTAAGGATGTGGGTATATGGATAAAATGTCGCAACTTCTTAAACTGCTGGAAAAAACGGACTATATAGAGATAAATGAATTTAGAATGGATTTTGAGGAACTGGAATTGCAACTAATGCCCGCTGTGCAAAGAGTAGTGCAACAGGCAGTAACTAAACAAGCTGCAGTTCAGGAAACCATGAAGAAAATGGAAGCCATTGAATTTGCTCCACCCATAAAGGACTACCCAGGGGAAGTGGCCCAGGTGCAATTGGGGGCTGGAAGCCGAAAACCAGTCTACCTTGGAGGACAACAGGCACTTTACCGCTTTGAAGAACCCCAACCCAACCCACCAGTGGTGACATTTGATGTATTTGACATTCCCATGCCGGGATTACCACGTCCTATAAGAGAACATTTCTCTGATGTCATGGACCACCCTGGAGATTGGGCTAAAAAGGCAGTAAAGGACTTCGGAGCCAACATGGTAACCATTCACCTCATTGGAACCGGACCCAAAGTTATGGATAAAACACCGAGACAAGCTGCTGAAGACATTGAAGAAGTTTTACAAGCAGTGGATGTACCTCTGGTCATAGGAGCATCAGGAGATCCACAAAAAGATCCCATAATACTTGAAGCTGCAGCAGCAGCAGCTGAAGATGAACGTTGTTTACTGGCTTCAGCCAACCTGGATCTGGATTACAAGAAAGTGGCCAAAGCAGCAGTGGACTATAACCATGCAGTTTTAAGCTGGGCCATCACCGACATAAACATGCAAAAAACCCTGAACAAATATTTAATGAAAGAGGGCTTAACGCAAAATGACATTGTTATGGATCCTACCACCTGTGCACTGGGTTATGGTATTGAATTCTCAATTGATGTTATCACCCGAACCAGGTTAGCAGCACTCAAAGGAGACAAGGATCTGCAGATGCCCATGAGTTCTGGAACCACCAATGCATGGGGATCCAGAGAAGCCTGGATGAAAAACGATGCATGGGGACCCACAGATTACCGAGGACCCATCTGGGAGATAATCACAGGATTAACCATGATGCTCTGTGGAGTGGATATCTTCATGATGTTGCACCCCCTATCAGTACAACTATTAAGTGAAATAGGCTCCACATTTACCAAGGAGTACCTGACCACAGATTCACCGGACATTTCAAATTGGATAACGGAGCTTGAATAGGAGGTTATGAGTATGCAAGTCACTGCAATGGATATATACAGACTGCTTCCCCAGACTAACTGCGAAGACTGTGATGAACCCGCCTGTGGAGAGGCCTCCTGCATGGCCTTTGCCACCAAACTCTCAGAAAAAGAATCACAACTGGAACTATGCACAGAACTATCTGAAGAAGCATTTGCCAAGCTGGAAGCTCTATTGGCTCCAGCAGTACGTGAGATAACCATAGGAACCGGAGATAAAACCATCACCATAGGTGGGGATGAAGTATTATATCGTTACGAGTTAACCTACTACAACCCTACAGCCCTGGTTATTGATATAGCAGATAACCTGGATGATGCAGAATTCACTGAAAGGGTTAAAAACATTGAAGAAACCGAGTTTGAAAGAATTGGTGAAATGCTAACCTTAGATGCCATAGCTCTCCGAAACGCATCAGGAGATGCAGTAAAATTCGCCGAAGCCGCATCAAAACTCAAAAATGCTAAACTACCGTTAATACTCTGCTCATTCGACCCGGTAGCCATGAAAGCAGCCCTGGAAAAAGTGGGAGATGGAAGACCCCTAATCTATGCTGTTAATGAGGCTAACATGGAAGAAATGGCAGCACTGGCACTGGAATATAATTGTCCAGTAACCATATTCTCCCCTAACGACCTGGAGAAGATGAAACAAATCAGCCGAACCTTAAGAGAGAAAGGTATTAACGATATTGTCCTAGACCCAGGAACCTTTGTGGGAGAAGGTATTGGAGACAGTTTAGATGATTTTGTCATGATCCGACGACTGGCAGTGGAAGAGAGAGATGATGACTTCCGTTTCCCCATACTGGGCATACCTGCCCTCACCTGGTTATATGAGAAGGACGAAGTACAAGGAGGTATCAAAGAAGCCACCATTGCCGCTACCCTCATGAACAAATATGCTGATGTGTTAATATTCCACGGAACCAACATATGGGAACTGATACCTGTTCTTACTCTAAGGCAGGGTATCTACACAGACCCAAGGAAGCCACAGGCAGTTGATCCCGGACTTTATGAGTTTGGTGAAGTGGACCAGAATTCTCCAGTACTCATGACTACCAACTTCGCACTCACCTTCTACACTGTAGAAGGAGACATCAAAGGTAAAACCAATGCCTACCTATTGGTACTGGATACTGAAGGACGGGCTGTGGATGTTTCCCTGGCAGGAGGTCAGTTAAATGCCGAAGCTGTTGCCGACCTTATTAAAGAAACTGAAATTGAAGCTAAAGTAGATACCCGTACTCTAATCATACCAGGATTATCTGCTCCGGTGAGTGGAGAAATTGAGGATGAAAGTGGATGGAATGTTCTGGTTGGTCCACGAGACTCATCAGGAGTACCAGGTTTCATTGAGGAACTTAAAGAAAAATCTTAAGAAATTTAAGAAATCTTAATGAATCTTAAGAAAGTCACAGGCTACAAAATAGAAAAATGGAAAAGTGATAAAAATGAAGACCCTGATGGTAGTTGACCCCCTCCGTTGCAGCGAATGCGAAGACTGTATTAACGCCTGTAAAAAAATTCATGGTGTGGCCAGAACCAAAAAAACCAGTACTGTACCCATATTCTGCCTGCAATGCCATCCAGATAAAGCACCATGTGCCAGGATATGTCCTACAGGTGCCATCCGGGAAGAAGATGGTACCTTAATGGTGGATGAGGATGCCTGTATCATGTGCCGACTGTGCATGATTGCCTGTCCCGTGGGAATGCTGGTTATTGATGAGGAGAAAAAGGCAGTACAAAAGTGTACTCTATGCCTTGATGCAGAAGATCAGATAATCCCAGCATGTGTAGAGGCCTGCAAAGATAATGTTCTCAAGATCTTCTCAGTAGAGGATCTGGAAGAGCTTAAAAAAGATCTCTCATACACAGAAGTCCTTAACGAAGCCATGAAAGCATATCAAGATAAGCTTTAGAAGTTGAGGGGTTACTAGCGAAGGATAAAAGTGAAAATTAAATATATGCATGGGAAGTGTTTGGAAAGATGGGGCTCTTATTACTCATCAGACCTTAATCTTCACCACTTTTTCAATGTTTTTTGGTCTTTTAAATTTTTTTAAAACATTTTTCTATTTCTTTTTTTTTAATTTTTATTTTCTAAATTCTTTTCTACATTTAAATAATCTAAAATTAACTAAGTTAAGTCTTAAAAAAAGCATGGAAATGAACTTTATTTCAAGGTAAGAAGAGGTAGTTAACCGTAAATATAAAAATTATCCACCATAATTTCTATATCCTCACCTGCTTCTTCAAAGGCAACTGGATCTCCCACAAACCACATGTAATATAGTAGATCCTCCTTCTTGAAGGAAATGATTAAGATACTGGTAGGGGTGACTTCATGATTCTCACCATAGATCTCATAGACTTCCATCCCATATTTCTCAAAATATCTTTCATCAATCACGTCACTACCCTGGATCCTGAACACATCCTTGAGCATCTCTGCAAATTCATGGGATGATATTTCTGCAACATCTGTATTTCGATTAAGGGATAGGGTTATGGAGTTGTTTTTGTACAAACCTCTAACCACCTTCTTTGCATCAGAAGTAGTGATGATTTCCCAGTGATCAGAATAATCAAAAGACACTTCTCCATTGTCATAATTTAAAATACGAACTTCTTTACGTGGTTTAATGATTTTTTGGATAGATATGTCAGCTTTATCCCGCACATATTTATATTCATCTTTTTGTGCATGTCTAAGAGCTTCTAATGCTCTTTCGTCTCCAATTCGTCCCAGGCCTTCAGCAGCCTTTCCCCTCACATGACGATTGTTATCTTTTCTTTTACCTAACAGGAGACATATGAGTGCGTTAAGGGCTTTTTCACCACCAATTTTCCCTAAAACTTCGGCTGATTTAGCTCTTACTCGCCAGTTTTTGTTTTTAAGAGTTTTAATCAGGGGATCAACTGCACTTTCACCCAGTTTCCCCAGGGCCAACATGGCTTTCCAACGCACATCAGCATCTTCATCATCCATGGCCTCCAGAAGGATGGGAATGGCTCTTTCATCCTGCATTTTACCCAGAGAAACAGCTGCATATTTACGCACGTGCCAATCACTGTCTTCTAAAGCGTTGATAAGTGAAGGAACCGCACGATGATCACCAATCATTCCCAGAGCATTGGCAGCAGTTCTTCGCACACTCCAACTTTCATCTTCGAGGCTAATGATTAATGCATCCACGGCTTCTGGATCACCAATTTCTCCCAGAGCCCAGGCAGCTTTCAACCGCACTTCTTCATCAGGATCATCTTGCATGGACTGGATCAAGTAGGGAACTGCTCTTGGATCCCCTATCTTTCCTAGAGCTTCTGCTGAATTTTCTCTGACCGAGTTCAAAACAACGTAATCAGAATGCCAGGATTTATAGCGCAGAGAATCTATAAGGGAATCTACAGCTCTTTCATCTCCCACTTTCTTCAGAGCACGAGCTGCTTCCTTCCGAATTAAATAGTCTTTATCTTTAAGAGCCTTTATCAGGCCTTCTACATCTTGTTCATCTTCCAGGTAGTCGACATTTACCCCACTTAAATTCATATAACTGCTCCTAGAAGTTAGGTAATAAACATGGTGTTATGTTTAATCTATTTAGGATTCTATTGTATTCTATTTACCTACTCTAATACTATTCTATTGTATCGGTTAGTATTGTATTATGTGTTCTAGAGAGATTATCATTTTTAACACCAGGTTTCCATTAAGGAATCATAACACGTTCTTTCATTATATGTAGTATAATTAGAGTTGTATTTATAAGAGTTACCTTTTTAATGAGAATGTGGACTTCCCCCACTCAATGAGGATTATATGTGAAAAGATGGGATTGGTTAAGGGTTTACTAACAAATTAAGAAAAATCAAAAGGAGTATGCTATATTTTCATATAACTATAAAAATCTATGAAAATAGGGTATCATCTATAAAAATAGAATAGTCATGCAGCTAAATGCCATGTGCAATTAACAATTATTATTTCAATAAATAATTCAATAATTAAAAAAATTCATCAGTCTTTGTTTAAGGTTAATTCCACTCCTGTGTCCGTTACATAGAGTCTTTTCACATATTCTTTATACCAAACACCTATAACCTCCTCATCATGGTAAATTTTAATGTGAGGAGTGTCAACTCTCATTTTATCACATTGAAGGCATGAAAGTACATTACCATCACTTAATATAAGCACATAAAAGGGGGCACCGTTTAAATCAATTATTCCTTGGTGTTCATTCATTCTCCTTTCATCTGCTAAGTCCATGTTAACCTCATATTCTTTCAAATTGTGGATTCTTATCTTCCAATGTGATTTTCCTGATGAATCCAATATTAAGACCTCCCATGAAATCAAATAAAAAAATAATATGAATAAACCAGATTTTCCACTATAAACATAATATGAATAAACCAGATTTTCCACTATAAACATAATATGAATAAACCAGATTTTCCACTATATACTATATAGTAGGTTGTTCATGGTTTAGTTGATATTGAATTAATTCTTAACTTTTATTTCATGATTATTAAATTATTTCATGCACGGTTTGATCAACATTTTATAATCATGATAAATTTTATGATATTTTTCTCACCAGATGGTCTGATTTAGTGGTCAGGACCGTTAACTTAATATATGAAGTTCGCCCACTTGGAGTTATGCAGGGGTGCCCGAGCGGCCAAAGGGGGAGGACTTAAGATCCTCTGGTGTAGGCCTTCGAGGGTTCGAATCCCTTCCCCTGCACTTTATAGTATTGGTAAGTTTCCGTGTAATAATAAATCAATTGCCTTAGTGGCTCAGCCGGTAGAGCGATACCTTGGTAAGGTATAGGCCGGGGGTTCGAATCCCCCCTAAGGCTTTATTCAATCATTTTTTTCTATATATTATTGTATTCAATTTTTAGATGAGTCTTATTGTAGGTAATGTCAAATTTATCCATAAATAGATCCATCATAGAATTTAATCAGCCATAAACTATGTTTAACATACAGGGAAAACTTGAAAATTGGGTATAATGGTGATTATAAGTTCACTTTAAGTGTAAGGGTAATTTAATGTGAGAAAGAATAATTCAAGTTGCAGGCGAGAAAGAATAATTCAAGTTTCAGGCGAGGAAGAATAGTTCAAGTTTCAGATATTCATTTGGGAGAGAAGATTTAGATAGTTTAATTTCATTATTTCCTTTTTTATTTCATTTTTTTTAACTTTGGTTCAAGTGTTAATTTTATAAAATGATATAGTGGTGAACTTGCATTGTTATATTTTTACCAATTATGTCCCAAACTTTATAAGGTACGATTTATCAATACCTAAATATATCCGGAGTTTCAAGTATTTTTTTAGTAAACAAAGATTCTAGGAGATTTTTGAAAGAGACTAATCTTGAAATATTATATTATTCCTTTTCATTGAAGTGATTTAAATGTCAAAAGTTCTAGATATAGTCATGGCTGGTATTATTTCAGGTATTGTAGCCTATACCACTTCCCAGTTAGGAATAGCAGGGACAGTAATAGGTGCAGTACTAGGATCGATGCTCTACCAGTTGATGAGCAATTTCTTTCGTGAACCCCTGGATAATGTGGATGCCATTAAGACTCAAAAACTGGAACGCAGTATTTTTTATGTTTTCCCATTAATTATAATCCTAGGAATAGAAGTGATATACCTATTGTCTTCTTTTTACGATACATCCCTTTTAATATTCCACTCCCTGGAAACAGCTACAAGATGGAACCTTTTCAGGACAATTGGTGTGGGGCTCATGATTATGGGTGTTTACCCTCTTCTTGAACCCGAACGAATATCACCAGTTTATGGTTTAATAGTGCTGATTGTAGGTGTGGTGAAGTTGATGGTAGGATTTGTAGATTTTAACTCCCCAATCGTCGCCTGGTATTCTCCCATATTCCACCAATTTAATGAATTAATTTCCATCATGTTAATAGCTGCACTTTTATATGTTATAGTGGCCATAATTCAGGATTCAATGATGTTTAAAGGTGAAAAGGATCAAAGTAAAGTAGTAAAGGGGAACTGAATAAATAATTTAAAGAAATAAGTAATTTAATATTAATTCAATTAGAGTAATATTTTAAATATAATTAGATATAATAAGAGAACAGGATTTAGGCAATGATAAAATGACTAACAGGGCAAAAAATAGTACTCTTAAGGCAGTTTTAGAAGTAATTCTTTACGATAACCCTGCTACTCAGGATGAAATAGCAGATAAATTAGGATTGACTCGGAGATATGTCACCAAATTATTGCAACCTTTAATCAAAGAAGGAGTTGTTCGTAGAGCTTACATTCTTGATCTTAAGAAGTTTGATGAGTTTTCAGAGATGTTTGATGAGGAAAAAACGTCCCGTGAACATGCGGGTAGTTTCCTGATTAAAGACATGTTAAGGGACATGGCCAAACATGTGTGCCGTCAGTTAGACCTTTCATTTGAAGCTCTCCAAAATTATGATGCTGAAATGGCTGATGAAGCCCTTAAAATGGATTACACATCTAACAACATGCATGAAAAAGTCCGTTCATCGGTAGAAACTGTTATTTCAATCAACCCCTATTCCGAGTTCAGCAAAACTCTGGTCTTGGGGGAGGTGGGTTATGATCTGGAACGTATTGCCGACCATACCTGTCATATTGCTAACTTTGCCCTATCAGATTCAGATCCCATTGATGATGAAATGATGGAAACCCTTAAATCCATGTATAAGACTTCACGTAAAATGGTGAATCAGTCCATGGAAGCATTTTTAGATGAGCGTCTTGAGCTTAAAGATAAGGTTATGGATTATGAGGAAAGGATCCATGAACTACAGAAAAAAGCCCTAAACAACATAGCCACCCAGATGGCAGAAGATGATGTTATGGACAAAGACCGATCCAATTATTATCTATCCTTGTCCAAAGTTGTAAAAGCCTTTGAACGTATAGGGGACATATCCATAGAAATAATTGACACAGCTGGTGAATTCTACCGGAATATACCTAGAACCACCACTCCAGAAAGGTTCCGTAGGACTAGACTGTAAAAAGTAGATTTTTTTTAATTTTTACTTAAATTTTGACTTATTCTCATTTTATTTGTTTAATTTTTTATTACAGATATGCGTATAACCCCTAATGAATTTGTTTTAGGGATATGGATAGCAGGTTTTGTGGGTTGTAATATCCTGTTTTTTATGGTATTGCTGCATTTTTTTTAATAATCAGTATCC
>Ga0334900_1003105_pt1 | contig 13441 bp, 14 predicted proteins | sample GraSluR3_MG_2_FD_207231 | JGI IMG/M metagenome (GOLD analysis project Ga0334900, IMG submission 207231) | Sludge microbial communities from methane-producing bioreactor in Wageningen University, Netherlands - Granular Sludge_31_08-R3 | ecosystem: Engineered > Bioreactor > Anaerobic >...
AAATAGTTCCAATAATAACATTATTTCTCCTAGGGAAATAAACACCTGATAAAGGAACAACTCTTACATAATTATCAGAAATATTTACAATACCATATCTTTTAGCAACAACATCATTTCCATCTCTATAAGCTCCTTCTCCAGGTAAGAAGTTGTCACCAGATACTATATTTTCACCCGGAATAACGATTTGTCTCTCTTCACTATTTTCCATTTTAATTTTTGAAAAGAAAACCTAATAATATTTTAGTCTTCTTGTTTTTCTTAATCAACATAAAATAAGAAATTTTGTTTATAAAGCTTTCTATTTATATTCTCTCAATATTATTTTTAATTTTATTTAATAAATAAATTGTTATCTTTTTTGTTGATTTTTCTAAAATTTCATTATTTAATCCAATCTTTTTTAAAATTTCTTTTGCTTGTTTTTTTGTATATTTTTCTTTAACTAAAGAATAAATAAATGCATTTTTTATTTTTCCTTGATATAATATTATTTCTTGTAATATCTTTTCTTTTTTACTAATATTCTCCTTTTTTTCTAATTTAATTAACCATGAATTAACTCTTGGCATAGGCATAAATTCTTTTTTATTTATTTTTTTGATATATTTTATATTATAAAATAAATTTGTAATAAATCCTATTTTTGAATTATTTTTTTCTAAAATTTCCTTAAAATTTTCTCCAATAATTAAAATTAAAAAATTTATTTTTTCTTTTATTATTTTATGGATTAAAGGTTCACTAATACTATAAGGAATATTAGAAATAATTTTATTATATTCTCTCCAAGAATAATTTAAAGCATTTCCATAAATAATTTCTAAATTTTTATTTTCATTTTTTAATTCTTCTAATTTAGAAAAATATCTATTATCTATCTCAAATGAAGAAATCTTTGCTTTTGTTTTAATTAATTCTTTAGTTAAATTACCACTTCCAGCTCCTATTTCAAGAATATTATCTTTTGAGGAAATATTAGCTAATTTAATTTCTTCTTTAATCAAAAGTTGATTGATTAAAAAGTGTTGATCTAAATCAGTTCTTTGTAAAATAATTTTATTCATTTAAACTAAAAATCTTCAAAATTTATAAATTTCTCTAAAAATAAAAAATAGTTTAAGTTTATATACTCTTATTTTCTCTTTTTATAAGAAATAGTACCTATAAGGAGGTCAAAAAATGACAGAATTTAATAACAAACCAAGAAGTAGTCAAGGAAATCGATCTGGTAGTAGATTTGGCTCAAGCAGTCAAGGAAACCGTTCAGGCGGAAGATTTGGGAACAATCAAGGAAGTAGATTTGGTTCAAGCAGTCAAGGAAATCGTTCAGGCGGAAGATTTAACAGTAATCGTTCATCTGGTTCAAGATTTGGTGGTCAATCAAATTTTAGAAGAGACTTTGAACCAAGACAAATGCATAAAGCAATTTGTTCAAAATGTGGTAAAGAATGTGAAGTTCCATTCAAACCAACAGAAGGTAGAGATGTTCTTTGTAGTGATTGCTTTAGACAAAGATAAATACTCTTCAAAATATTATTTTTTTATTTTTATTTATTCAAAAAGTTTAAATATACTTTTAATTTTTAGTTAAAATGAAAACACAAAACAAAAAAGCACAAACTAAAAAGAGTTTACCTAAGAATCAATGTAATTGTAGTTCACAACCTAGTTCTGGAGCAGTATATGGTTTAGGTTTTATTGGAGCAGCAATTTATTATATTTCAACAGCAACTACCTTTTGGATGGGTGCATTAGGATTTTTAAAAGCTTTAATTTGGCCATTATTCTTAGTCTATGACTTGTTAAAATATATTGGTTAAAATATTATAGTTTATTTTTTGTATTTTTTCTTCAAATGGAATATTAATAGAATTAAGATTAATAAAATAACACTAATAAAATAATAATGTGTATTATCTCTTTCTTTTTGTGGTAATTCTTTTTCGATATCTGTTTCTACTTCATTAATTTGTTTAATAGAATAATATTCATTAATCTTTTTAATTAAAATATTTGCTTTATTATTTTCTATTGAATTTACTTTAATATATAAATCATAAATATCATCCATTTCAAAATCAATTTTCCACTCTTCACCGATACTTAATTCTTTAATTAAAGGTTCAGACTCAATTTTAATAGTAACTTTATTCTCTTTTATTGTTTCAATAGTCATTTTATGTGTGTCTTCATTTAAGTTAAAAGATTCAGATTCCTTTTCAGAATAATAGAATGCGCGAGCCGCTGTCAAAGTCAGAATGAGTGAAAAGAGCGATGTATTGTACTTTTTCAAATAAACTGGCTAAATTAAATGATATCACTCTAATGTGCCATCTTGAATCCGTAAGTGGTGGGAGCATATAGTTAAAAAGAAGAATTGTGTGGTCATGAAATAGAATTTTATTATAACCTAAAAGATTTAGTTACTTTTAAAACATTTGAAAAAAATAACAAAAATTATTAAAAAATATGATGATTTTGCCGAAAAATACTTATTTTCAAAAAATAATGTATTTGATTAGTATTTTAAATATGATACTATAAATGATTTATTTATAAATAAAAATATAATAAAGGAGATTTTCTAAATTATTTTATTTAAAAGAATTATGAAAAATTTATTAATTAAATTATTTTTGTAAAACTTTTCCTATTTCACCGGCTTGATGGTTCAATAAATAATCCATTTCCGTCATCTCTTTTTTTTCAACAATTCTATTAACAATAATCTGCATAACTATAAAATAATTTAAAATAGTTGTTTGTGGAGAATGTGAAAATCTAGCAATTTCATTAACTTTTGGTAAAAAAAGAATTTTTTTAAAATCAAATTCTTTAACTAATTCTGCATCATTGTTTGAACAAATTAAAAAAATATTATTCATTTGCATCTTGTTTCTTAAACATTTCATCATATATATTAATTCTGGAGTATTTCCTGATTTTGTAGATAATATTAAAATATCATCTTTATTTAAAATTCCTAAGTTACCATGAACTGCCCTATGTGGATCTAAAGTTAAGGATACAACATTAAATGGTTGTAAAAATTCACAAATAGTTTCAGAAAGTAAAGCATTTTTTCCAACTCCACAAAAAACAACTTTCTTAGTATCGCTGTAACTATCTGCAATTTTATATGCAAAATCGTATATTTCTGATTTATATTTTTTTAAATCATTTACAGAATCTATCATATAATCTAAATCTAGATTTTTATAGAAATTATTTTCATCAACAGTCTCTTTTATCTGTTTAAGATTATCTAAATGATTTAACAAGAATGGAAAAACATTTTTCCCAGCATTTGTATTTAAAATGACTTTAGATAATTTCTTGGCTTGAGGAGTAGAATCTAACAAAGAAAATGACAAATCAAAATAACTAAATAATTCGCTATCATAAATTCCATCTCCAATATATACACTCTTTTTAGATATTTTACTAAAAAAATCAATTCTTTCTGATTTAACATTTAATAATTTCAATTCATATCCTAATTCATCAACAATTCTTTTCCTTGAGATATCAAATCCATTTTTATCCGCAGTTACAAAAATTATTTTATTGAAATATTTCTCATTTAATATTTTCAAAGCATCTTTATCATTACTTCCAAATTTTTTTATAAATTTACCAGAATTATTGTAATAATGTCCTCCATCTGTTAAAACCCCATCAACGTCCGAAATAAGATAATTGTACTTCATAATTATTAAGAGAATAATTTATTTATAAGTATTGTCCCATTCAAATATCCATAAAGAGAGCTTAGAACATCATTTGATATATAATCTGTAACTGATAACCAAATTATGGCATGAAGCAAATCAATTTTGAATTCATTTATTTCTAGATATTTGACTTTTTTTGCTTCTTCAAAGAAAATTTTTCTTCTTTCTTTTAATTCTTTTTTATCAATTAAAGGGTATAATATAAAATTATTATTTATATATTTAACATTATTATAACCCTTACTAAACTTATCCCACATTCCACAAAACCCATAATATAATTTAGCATAATCATACATTGCATCACCATAAAGTCTACTATTTCCGAAATATCCTCTTGGATCAATTACGAATAATTCTTTTTTATCATTAATTAATATATTTGATAATTGCAAATCTCCATGAATTATTTGAAATTTTTTATTAAAAATACTTTTTATTTTATCGATATTATTTTCTAACAAAACTATTGGATTTTTATATTGTTTACCATTTATTATAATATTATTTTCAAAATCTTTAAATAAAAAATTTATTCTTTTCAATCTATCAATTGTTTTTTGAATATATTGATAATAGGAATCCTCATCATTCGAATCTCTAAAGGGCTTTGAACAATGTATTTGATTTAATAGTTTAAAAACTTCTTTTACAACCCATTCTTTTTCACATGAATTTATCTCTAACCATTCTGATAAAGTTATAGAATTTTTTATTTTTTGTAAGATTAGAGGATCATAACTTTTTACTTTAGGCAAGAAATCAAATAATATATTTTTATACCAATTTTGTTCGCAATCTTTTAGCTTTTCGTTAGATGTATTTTTTATTACGAAATCTTCTAAGAAAGTTATTTCATTATGAGAACCAAAAGCCCTATTATTATCAGAAATTCTTATAATTTGATTGTATTTTTGTAAGTCTCCTATATCAATAAAATTTTCAAAAACATGTTTAGAGAATAATTTTCCGTTTAATTTATCTAATATTTCTACTTCACATTCGGTCTCATCTTCGATTATATAAAATTCATCTGGAAAGTTGTCAATTAAAAAAACACCATAAATTCCAGTATCTGAAACAACACATTTACCCATATTTACAAATTCACTATCAAACTTATAACGACAAGGAATTTTTGTCGTAACAAAAACAGAATTTGGAACATAATCGTCAATTTTTTTTGTTAATAGAATATCCGACCAATTCAAAACAAAATTTCTATTTTTAGAAATTGAAATTGCCTTTTTTATTGCAAAAAATGTTCCAGATTTTTTCTCCTGATAACAATATTTAATATCTATTTTTTTATCAAAATATTTTGTCACATACTCTTTAATCATTTCTCCAGAATCCCTATTTAAGACAATAACAACTTCATCAATAGAATCTATCCAATAATTTATTATTTCAAATAAAATCGGTCTCTCATGAATCGGCAATAAACATTTAGGAAAATAATATTCCTTCATTCTTAACGACTGTCCTCCACAAGGAATTATTAATGTTTTAATTTTGTTTTCCCCCCAATCAAAAATCTTTTTATTTTTCTTAGTTTCATAAATAATTTAGGATAGTTTCTTATTCTTGAACCTAAAAAATCTTCTAATGCTTTATTTGAAACTGCTATTATTTTGTAAATGAATACTTCAATTTTATAAAATGGTGTTATTCTTTTACCATCAATAATTTTATCAATAATACTAAATTTTAATGCTTTTTTTGTAGAAATTATTATTAACTTTGCTTTAAAAGGATTATAATGAATATAGTTATAATAACTTTTATCAATAACTAAGGTATCACATCCACAATTTAAAGAAAAATGAGCAAACCCAGAATTAGGACTAATGCACAAAATTGAATTATTTAAATAATATATTTGTTCTAAAATATCTTTTGGATAAATTAAATCATCACCTTTTAATTTCAAAAATTCTCCAAAAGTACCATGAATAACTATTTTATAATTATATTTTTCCCTTAAATGACAAATTATTTTCTCCCAGATATTTACATCAATATTTCTATTTGAACCCCATGTTCTATTTCTTGGAAATATGTTAATATATTTATTTGAATAATTTTTATTAGACATTATTTTATTTTTAGGAGATAAGTAAAGAATTTTTGCATTCCTTTTTCTTTTAAAAAAATCATTTCTGTATAATTCAATTATATTATTAGATTTGTATAATCTATTTTTATCAGATATAATCTCATATTGGTCTAAACTACCATTTTTATTATAAAGAAAGTGACCAACACGAGTTATAGTATTGTCTCTATCTACAAAAATAGAATCATCAAAGATATAATCAATATTATTTGGGAATAAATGTTTTAATAATTTTCCATAATTTTCGTATGTCTTTATTGTAATTCTTTTTTTTGGATTCTTTTGAAAATACATTTCTAAACCACCAAGAACCTCGAGATTAAGAAAACCAAACTCTCCATAGTAAGAATATATTTTATCCATTCTTTGTATTAATTTTGAATTTATATAAATATTTTGGATACAATAATCTTTATAAAATTACATTTTTTACCTCATTAATTTAATCGTCACCAGTATAAACTAACTCTATGATACAGAGGTGACTAATTGCCTCAATTTTAAAGACTTAATCGAAGATAAAAGAAATTAACACCCATTTAATCCGGATGTGCAATATTGAGCAATTTAATCAATTTTTCTCTCACATTAGATCTGGTTGCAGTAGGCCCATTTTTCTTATATTTTTTTAATAAATCTCTATGAGAAATAATAAACATCCAACGATTAGGATATTTTTTATCAAGATAAGTTATTTTTTCTCTCATTTGATTAGGCTTAGATAAAAGACTCCCACATTCTATTTCTAAAGCATATCTTTTCTTGTTAAATTCAAAGATTAAATCAGCATCTACAGTTAATTTTTCTTGAATATTCTCAGCTTTCAACTCTATTAATAATCTTTTAATATCCCAAACTAAAAAAGTATGTGTAATAGAATGGTTTCCCATTGGCTTTACTAAAACAGTAATTACACTTTTATTTAAAACACAATATTCATTTACTTGGATATATCCTTTTTCTTTTAAAGCTCTTATTTCTTTTTTATTTAATTTATCCCTAAGATAAACACTTTTACTCAAATCTAATCTTCTTAATATCTTTTCTTTATCATAATATCTTTTTAATTGAACTTCCTTCTCTAAATTTTCCTTTTCATTATTTAATAATATTATTCTTTTATTATGCTCCCACTCAATATTATCTTTTTCAAAGGTTAATATTTTTGAAGCCAAAAAAACTTTTTCTTCTACTAGTTCTGGAAAATTAGAGATATCTTTTAGTTTTCCTTTTAACTTTTCTAAATATTCTTTAGAAGTTATTTCATTATAATGATACTTTTTACTTAATTTTTCAATTTCATTCTTGTGGTAATTAATAATATATGACCCTGATTTTTTGAATCTTCTTTTTTCTAAGATAAAATCTAATATTCTTTTTAATAAATAATATGTTAAAAATAGAATTATAACTATTATTAAAATATTTAAAAATGTAAGAAATGACTTTATTCCTAAAATAATCTTGTCTTTAAATAACTCTATTCTTTCAAGATTTATATACATTAGAATAACAATTCCAATCCCTAATAAAATTATTAAATTAAAATTAGCATCTTCGTCTTTAGACTCCTATCTCAGAGAGATACTGTTGTTTAAAATTATGATTTAACTTAATAACAGATTGAGCTATTATTTTCATTTGTTCTTTTAGAATGTCATTTTCTTCTTTTAACATGCTAATTTTCCTTTCACTTTTGTCCAATCTTTTTTCTAATTCAATTTTTGTTACATCTACTAATATATCTTCTTCAGAAATTGTGTCTTTCATTCCTAATAATTCAGAGTAATAATGGATTTTCTCAGATTTTTTCCATCCAAAACGATATTTTAAAGCAGACTCTGATTTATATCTGGGTAACCAATAACAACACGAACAATGTCTTATGTCATATAATGTTAATTTATGGTAATATTCTCCAGCTGGACTCTTTTTCTCGCCAAAAATTCGCTTAGAAAGCCTTTTGAGATAGGTATTCATTCCAGTTGGATTAATAGTGAAAAGATAATCATCAAAACCCAAATTTTTATGTTCTATATATTTTTTAATTAATTCTGAAGAAATCATTAATTTTATTCTTCTACCAAATGTTTTCGATATATTTTCTCTAATATTTAATTCTTTAAAATCATTAAAAAAATCTGATACTTTTATATTCATGAGTTCAGTGGGAGCACGAATACCAGAATCAAATAAAAACCAAATTAAAACCTTATATTCATATTTTGCTGATTCTGCTAAAGTCTTAATCTGTTCTTCTGTTAAATAAACCCATACTGGCTTTTCTCCAGTAGTATCTAAATCAAAAGTGATGTCTTCTATAATAATGCCTTGTTTTTTATTTCTTTTTTGATACCAGTGCCAAAAGGATTTGAAATCTTTAGCATAGTCTTTAATTGATTTATATTTTTCTCCATTAGACCTAACAATTTTCCCACCCCTCATTTCTTGAAAAAAATCAAACAAATTATTTTCTGTTATTGTGATTAAAGTTTTATTAAATTTATTATTAAATCCTATCGAAAGAAAAATTAATCTTTGTTTTAGCACATTTAATCTTACATAACTTCTTGATCCTTTTTTTGATCCTTTAGCAATATTTACTCCTCTTTCCATATCATCTAGATATTCTAAAATTAAGTCAGAGTTTTCTTTGGAAATATTAGGTATTATTCCATTGATTTTATTTCTCCATTTTTCATATTTCTCTTTATTTCTATGAGGATCAATTTTTGTTTCCATTGATTGTGTGTGCGATGGAAGTCATATATAAATTATGTCGAGAACGAATATATCCTTTCAGAAGCATAGAGTTAAAAAAATAATAGAAAAATACCTTAAAATCAATTAAAAAAAGTTCGCATCTTTTGATCAAAATATTAGAATGCGCGAGCCGGGAATCGGACCCGGGCTACAACGTTGGCAACGTCGCGTTCTACCCCTAAACTACTCACGCTTAATTTATTATATAATTTATAGTTTAAAAAATTAATCTATACTTTGAATTTTATCTCTAGATATCATTCTTTTAATAACTTCATTAGTTCTTTGTCCTAATAAAGACATTTTTTCTTTTTTTAATTTCTTTGATAATCTTCTAGCTAAAGATGAAATAATTAAAAGAATAAAAACAATAATCATTATTGTAAACATATTTTCTTTTAAAAAACTTAAATCAAATGCAAAATTAATAAATTCATTTATTGCTCCTGTAATTCCAAAGATTAATATTGTTAATATAAAAGAACTAAAAAATTTAACAAACAAATTTTCAAAAAAAGGAAAAATATCCATTAATGAGAATAAAATAATAAAAAAACAGATAAATAAAGAAATTAATAATATTATTTTAGAAAGTGTAACTTCTTCTTCAATATTAAAAATAATTTTTATAAATTGAGTAAAACTATTTTCCGATAAAACAATTTCTAATGGATCTTCGTCAATTTTAATTTCATCTTTAATTTGTTCTTTTATTTCATTAAAATTAACTAAATCTTGTTGAGTGAATTCACTTTCATTTAAAGATAATGCAAAATTAATTAAAAATAAGAAAGACAAAATCAAAAAAACCAACCTTATTATTTTCACCATTTTATTATAATTTCTTTTATATTAATTATTAAATATAGTGAATTTTATAAAGGTAATCATATATATTTAATCATGATTAGAAAAACTTCTTTTATACTTATTTGTTTTATTTTATTAATTAATTTAATTTTTGTCCTTGCAAATGAACCTTCTGTAAGTGAAGTTCTTGGAGGAGGAAGTTCTTTAGAACAAGATGTTGAGAAAATACAAAATATTGTAGAAGGAGGAGTTAATGTTTATAATCCAGAGACTGGTAATTTTAATCCTGAAGCATTAGATTCTTATTTTCCTAAAACAAAATTTGAAGAAAAGATCAGTGAAATAAACTCTTTTTTTAATAAAGCAAATTCTTCTTGGGCTCCATATATTTTTGGAATGAATATTGAAATAAGTTGGGTATTTATATTAAACTTCTATTTTATATTATTATTTTTAGTTACATTTTTATTTAATGCAAAAAGAATATTTGATGTATTAAATTTTAATAAAGATATTCTATATTATGTTTTTGGCTTTGTAATATTTCTTATTTTTTTAGTTACTAGACTAAATTTAATTTTTGCTAGAACATCTCTTAAAATTGCAATTCTAGTTTGGACAAAAATAATACCTATAGGATTTATTGTAGCATTGATTTTTATTGTTTTATTAATTATACTCTTTCTCTTTGCACCAAAAATGACTTTAACAATTATTAAAGGAATAAATCGTTTAATTAAATTATTTTCTAATTCTAAATCTAAAGATAAAACAAAAGACTTAATCGAAAAGTCAAAAGAACAAATAAATAATATTGAAACTTTCACAAAAGTATTATCTAAATAATTACAAAATATTATAAATCTAGTTTTAATTTAATAATTATGGATATTGATTTAGAAAAATTAATGATTGGAGATTTGCATATTCATTCTAGATTTTCTCGTGCTTGTTCTAAAAATATTAATTTTGAAAATTTAGTAAAGTGGGCAAAGATTAAAGGTTTGAATTTTTTAGGAACAGGTGATTTTTCTCACCCAACTTGGTTTGAAGAAATTTCTCAATTAAAAGAAAAAAATGGTTTGTATTATTATGACGATTTTCCTTTTATTATAACCGGAGAAATTTCTTTAATTTATACTGATACAAGGGGTAGAAGAGTTCATCTAGTTTTATTAATCCCAAGTTTAGAAATTGCGTCTAAAATTAATTCTTTTTTAGATACTCTAGGAAGACGAGATTATGATGGTAGACCTATTTTTAAGATGTCTTGTGAAGAATTTACTAAGAAAATAAAAGAGATCTCTGATGATATAGAAATAATCCCTGCACATATTTGGACTCCATGGTTTGGAATTTATGGAAGCTGTTCAGGTTATGACTTTATTAAAGAAGCCTTTGGAAATCAATTTAATAAGATTCATGCAATTGAAACAGGTATTTCTTCAGATCCTAAAATGAATGCAAAAATTTCTGAGTTAAATGATAAATCTATTGTTAGCTTTTCAGATTCTCATAGTTTTTGGCCTCATAGACTAGGAAGAGAAGCCACAATTTTTTATAAATTTGAAAATTATAAAGATTTAATAAAACAAATTAGAGAAAATAGTTTTTTTGGTACAATTGAAACAGACCCTGCATATGGAAAATATCACTTTGATGGTCATAGAAATTGTAATTTTTCATGTTCTCCTGAAAAAACAAAAGAATTAAATGGAATATGTCCCATTTGTAAAAAACCTTTAACTATTGGAGTTGATTATAGAATTGAAACATTAAAAGATTTAGAAAACAAAAGAGAAATCAATAAACCCTTTTTTACATTATTGCCTTTACATGAAATTATTTCTTTTGTCATAAAAACATCTGTTAATTCTAAGAAAGTCTGGGATATATATAATCACTTAATCTCCTTATTTGGAAATGAATTTAATATCTTATTAAAAATTGAAAAAAAAGAATTTTTAAATAATAAAATAAGTGAAGAATTAGTCCACCAAATATTAAACAATAGAGAAGGAAAAATTAAAGTAAAACCTGGTTATGATGGGGAATATGGAGTTATTGTAGAAAATAGAATAGATGAAAAATTATTCTTTTTATGATAACATTTTATTTATTTTAGCAATTTGAGCTCTAATCTTTCTTAGTTGTGTATTCAACCTCTTTTGCTTTTCTTCATTTTCCATATTCTCAGGTAATGTAAGACTTTGAACTATTTCTGATTCTTGTAATCTTAATTTTCTTATTTGATTTTCAATTTCTATTGAAGAACCCATTTGATGGATCTTTTGATTAACACTTTTCATTAACTTTTGAAAAATAGGTTTTTGTAATAAAATCATAGCTAATGCAACTATTCCAAAGGTTAAATAAGCAATTGATATTGGGTTTTCATAATTAAATCCTAACTCATACCATCTTAATATTAAATATATTCCAAAAAATGTCCAAATTCCTTTATTTATTACTGAATAAGAGGGTTTCACTTCTTCTCTTGCTTTCTTTTCTAATTTCCATGTAAATGCTAATATAACTAAAAAAGGGATTATTGCAACTATTGTTACACCAACAGCTTCATATGTTGTAAGTAAATATTCTATTTGAGTTTGATCAAAGAATAAGAACGCTAATATCCCAAAAATCATTGAGAAAACAACTTTCATCCAATTCTTATTAAAAAAAGGAAGAAAATCCATAATATCATAAACAAATAACACAAAAATAACAACTAACAAAAAAAATGCTAAATTATTCTTAAAATCTTCTCCTTGAAAAATTTTCTCAAAGAATGAAACTCCTTCTACAGAAGAAAATACTTCACCTATTTCTCCAAAAAAAGCTTTTCCTAAAACAACAAAAACTCCTTCTTGTTCTTCTTGTGCACTCACAAATTGAGGTAAAAATGAAACAAGTACTAAACTAATTAATAATAAAGAAAAAATTAATTTTTGATTTTTCATATTTTTTTAATGTTGATTTAATTTATAAACCTTTCTTTTTTATCTTATTTTCTCTAATGTCTTTTGTAAGTTTTTTAATTTTTTATCAAAATATTTTTCAGAATAATGATTTTTATTCTTAATTAAATCTTCTCTTTCTTTCATAATACTTGCTCTTAACTCTTCCTTTTCATCTTGTCTTTGTTTTTCAAATTGTGATTTAATCATACTTCTCTGAATTGTTCCATCAAATAATAAAAACAAAAACGAAACTAATGCAGTTATAAAATACATCCAAGAAAGTCCTCCAATTTGATTATATCTTGTATACCAAATAAAAACAAATACTACACCAAATGCACACCATAAGATTTTTCTTAATGTAGAACTCTCAAATTTTGTTACAAAAAAGAAATAAACAATAAATGGTAAAAAACTAGTCATAACAACCCCAAAAATAGTATAAGGAAGTAATATATTAAAAATTAATTCACTATCAACTAAAAATCTTGTTGAGAGTAATGCAACACTAATTGTAATTATCCATAAAACCTTTTTATTCTCACTAAAAATATCGATCTTATTTAATATAGCAAAGACAAGTGTTCCAATTATAAATAAGAAAATAACTTTTTCAAATAAAAAACCTGTTATTCCTCCAAATAAAATAGTAAAAAAAGGATTTAAAATAGAACTAAAAGCATCTATTAGTTGATTACTACCTAATTCCAAATTATTACCTAAATCCGCAGAATTAAATGGTAAAATAGAAATTAAAAAGATATTAAAAATAAAAAATAAAATAAGATTTTTTGTTTTCATGAAATAATAATATTAAACTTGTTTATAAAATTTTGTCTTTAAGATAATTTACTTATTTTTTTATCAATCTCAATTAAATCTTTTTCTAAAGCTTGATAGCCTTTTGTTTTAGAGGTTGGTGCAAAATGTCTAGTATATGAATCTGGAGTTCCAGCTGTTTCAAAATCTTTATATTTCTGTGTAAGCTCTATTCTTAATTTATTGTAATGTTCTAACATTTTCATATTATGAACTCCTTTTAATTT
>Ga0334900_1003113_pt1 | contig 13401 bp, 7 predicted proteins | sample GraSluR3_MG_2_FD_207231 | JGI IMG/M metagenome (GOLD analysis project Ga0334900, IMG submission 207231) | Sludge microbial communities from methane-producing bioreactor in Wageningen University, Netherlands - Granular Sludge_31_08-R3 | ecosystem: Engineered > Bioreactor > Anaerobic > Unclassified...
CCTCGGCGCAAAGCGCCTCGGCACGCGCCCTGTGGGCGCTAAGAGCTGATTTTAAAAGGATTTGCCACGCTCCGCGTGGCTCAAAAACCAATTCCCGTTCTCGCAAAATTCGGTTCGAGCCAATCTTTTTCAGAAAATCTTTTTTCTCAAAAAGATTTTCCTGCAAAGCGATAATTTCGGCTTGTTTACTATCTAAAATGAATTTTTTGGCAGGTTCGAGCCAATGATTGCCGTTTTGCTCAAAATCCTTTAATTTTTCAGAAATCTCAATCTTTTGGTTGAGGATTTTTTGTTTTTTGGCGGTGTATTCTACTTTAGTAATTGTGCCGTCCAAATGAGCGTCAAGCAAAGTATCTAATTTATCCTCAAGCTCTTTTATTTGAGATTTTAAATTTTGAGCAAAAACGGCTCCGTCTTTGGCTTCTTGCTCTTTGTCTTTTTCCAGTTCCGCAATCATCTTATCAGCCCAAGACGGAGGTAAAGAAACTTTTTGGATTTGATTGTTTATCTGATCCGCCAAAACTTCTTCACGGATATATCCTTGCGAACATTTGCCCCGCTTTTTCGTGCAACGATAATAATTGTGTCCTTTTTGTGTTTCAGAAGTTATGGCGCAACCGCATTCTCCGCAAAACAAGAGTCCGCGAAAAGCAAACTCTTTAACTTTTCTTTTTTGCGGACGGGAGCGATCAGATAAAACCTTTTCACATTTTTCAAAAAGTTTCTTTGTAATCATTGGCTCATGCTTTCCTTGATGAAGTTCGCCATTGTATCTGAATACGCCGTAATAGAAAGGATTTTTTAAAATATGCTGTATCATTGAGACAGAAAGCATTTTTTCATTTCTGGTAAACAAGCCGATGTCAAAAATTTTGTCTCTTAAAATTTGAAGAGAATAATTTCCAGTTGAATAAAGCTCAAAAATTTTCCTAACGAGGCCAAATCTTTCAGGGTCTTTTATCATCGTGTGATTTTTTAAATCATTCAAATATCCAAGCGGAGCATATCCGGGCATTTCGCCTCGCCTTAATTTTTGCCTTAAACCTCTTTTTGTATTCTCTGAAAGATTATCAACAAAATATTTTGACTGCCCAAAAGCGATATTGAGCATAAATTTCCCCTGTGGCGTAGCTTCAAACCAAAATGTCGGAAATTTCAAAAACTTGATTTTCTCGCTGTCTATTAAAAAAATAATTTTTCCGCCGTCAACAGAATTGCGGGCGAGCCGGTCGGGGTGCCAAGCTAAAATTCCGCTTGCTTCGCCTTTTTCTATTCTATCCAGCATTTGATTAAAAATAGGTCGCCCCGGCTCTTTAGCGGTTTGTGATTCGCGGAAAGTATCAACAATCGTTAGATTTTCTTTTTCCGCTAATTCCCGCAATTCTGTTTCTTGCGCGTCTAAACTCAAAACTTGCCTGTCGTCCTCATCCGTTGATTTTCTAATGTAGAGAAAGTATTTATTCATAGTTTTGAAAGATTATTTTTTTAATAATATCGCTTTTGGGCAATCCCGCTTCGCGGAATTATTATCGCTTTGCAACTCGCCCTTAGGGGCAAGAAAAAAAGATTGGCTATTCCGCCGTTGGCGGAATTCTGTTGCTTCGCAACAGCGAACCGAATTTTGCGAGAACGGGAATTGGTTTTTGAGCCACGCGGAGCGTGGCAAATCCTTTTAAAATCAGCTCTTAGCGCCCACAGGGCGCGTGCCGAGGCGCTTTGCGCCGAGGCAACAAACGCCGAACATACAATTTGGCTCCGTATTCTGAACGAAATCCGAACTTTTTTCAAAGAAAATACTAAACAAGAATGAGGTGCGTTTCCGCTTGCCTCCGCTCCGCTACGGCAAACCAAAACAGAAAAATTTTCTCTACATTTTTTAATTTTTTCGCGCGCAATTTTTTCTTTAAGGAAAAGAAAATTTTTCTGTGGCGCCTGTCCGCCGTATTGGCGGATGTTTCTCTTAATCAGAGAAAAGCGGAAACGCTCTATTCTTAATCGCAAAAGGGCAAAAATTCCTTCCCCCAGACCCCCTTCCTTTTTGCCCTTTTGCTTTTCGGGCTTCGCCCGATTGTTTTGCGGGGCTTTTATAATTATAGTTGCCCTTGCCCCACCGCTCCCGTGCGCGGGCAACAGGGAACTCCCTTTTGTCTTTACGAATGTGAATAAATTTGATAACATAGTAATAAATTAAGCAATATAAATCGCTATTACTTTAATTATAGTAATATATTACAATGTCGTCAACAAACAAATCCACTATCGCAGAAAATATAAAGAAATACCGAAATAAACTCGGTGTTTCACAAGACAAGCTCTCAAAACTTGCTGATGTTACCTATAACACGATCATCAAGATAGAATCGGGAGCGAATGTTAACCCAACCATAGAAACGCTATCCAAGATCGCCAAAGCGCTTAATGTTGGTGTTGATGATTTAATAAAATAAACTTATGAATACTGATCTAAAATTTTTTACCAACGAGCCGGAAGCAACACTGCTTCAAAGGTTTCAAAAAACATTAAAAAACAATACTCAATTTTTCGATGTTTTGGTCGGTTATTTTAGAAGTAGTGGATTTTTTAGGTTGTATAAATCTCTTGAGGGCGTAGAAAAAGTTCGTATTCTGGTCGGGCTAAACGTAGATAAGGTTACCCATCAAATGGTTCAGACTTCCAAAGAAGGCAAAGACACTTTATTCGTTTCCACTAAAAATGCCCAAGATGGTTTTGCTGATAAGGTTGAGAAAGAAATGGAAGAGTCCGAAGACAGTTTTAATGTTGAAGAAGGCATCAAAAAATTTATCGAGTATATCAAATCAGGCAAATTGGAAATAAAAGTCTACCCGGATCATCCAATTCACGCTAAGGTTTATATAATCCGCAAGGATCAGGAAAAAAGTGAGCATTTCGGTCAGGTTATTACTGGCTCAAGCAATTTTTCTGGAGCTGGTTTTGTTGAGAATTTGGAATTCAATGTTGAGCTAAAAGACGCCGTTGACGTAAAATTCGCACTCCAAAAATTTGAAGAGCTTTGGAAAAAAGGCGTTGATGTTTCTGGCAAATATGTTGATACGATTATCAACAGGACATGGCTTAACGATGAAATCACCCCCTATGAGCTTTATATAAAATTCCTTTACGAATATTTCAGGGAAAAAATAAACTACGATCTGGATATGTTTGCCGACCTCCCAAAAGGTTTTATGGACCTTGAATATCAGCAGGAGGCCGTGGCAGACGCTTATTTGAAAATAAAAGAGCACGGCGGTGTTTTCCTTTCAGATGTTGTCGGTTTGGGTAAAACTTACATCGCTTCGCTCTTGGCCAAGAAACTCGGCGGTCGTTCTCTTATAATTTGCCCGCCGGTGTTGAGGGAATATTGGGAAGAGACCATGCGACAAGCCGGGGTGGTCGCCAAAGTGGAATCACATGGCAAGCTTGATCGGGTTCTTATTGACGGCGTGGAAAACTATGACCATGTGTTTGTTGATGAAGCTCACAGATTCAGAAATGAGATCACTCAAGGTTTTGAAACTCTGCATCAAATCTGTGCCGGTAAAAACGTTATTCTGGTCAGTGCCACTCCTCTTAACAATCGCCCAAAGGATATCGCCAGCCAGCTTTATCTTTTCCAGAATAAATTAAACAGCACCATTCCAAATTTAAAAAATTTGAAAAAGTTTTTTGGTCATCTTGAGAAACGCTTGGACAGTAAATTATCCAAGAAAGAATATCTGCAGGTGGTCAAAGAGAATTCGGTTGAAATCAGAGAACGGGTTTTGAAATACATCATGGTCAGAAGAACCAGAACCGAAGTTGAAAGATTTTATAAAGAGGATTTGAAAAATCAGGGAGTTAAATTTCCGACCTTAAAAAATCCGACCAAGCTATTTTATCAGTTTGATGACGAGTTGAACCAAATTTTTGATAAGACCCTGCAAATCAATAAAAAAATAAACTACGCTCGTTACGCCCCGGCCAAATATCTGAAGGATATTCCGAGTTCCGAAGACTTGCAGATACAGCTTGTCTCGCAGGAAAACATCAGGGGCTTTATGCGATCTCTCTTGGTCAAACGTCTGGAGAGCAGTTTTTACGCTTTCAAGCAGACTCTCGGCAGATTTATCAAATCATACGATGACTTTATAAAAATGTTTGATAAAGGCACGGTTTACATCAGCAAAAAAGTGGATGTCTATGATTTTTTGGAACGTGGCTTTGAAGATGAATTAATGAATCTGGTTGAAGAAGGCAAAGCTATTAAATATACCTCAAAGGATTTCGTTCCCGAATTCAGATCCGTGCTTGAACGTGACCGTGAATTCTTGCAGGAGCTTTTTGATGCTTGGGAAAAAATAAATCACGATCCTAAGATTGAGAAATTTATTGAGACCTTAAAATCAGACGAGATTTTAAACGACAAAAAACTTAAGATGATCGTCTTTACGGAATCGGAAGAAACTGGCACGTATCTGGAGAAAAATCTTAAAGAGCTTTATAAAGACGCTGTGCTGTTTGTCTCTGGCAAGTCTGACTCTGGAGATATCAGAAAAGCCAAAGAAAATTACGACCCGGCCAGCCCTGTTAAAAAAGATGATGTGAGAATATTGGTGGCCACCGACATTCTGGCCGAGGGTGTTAATCTCCATAGGGCAAATATAATCATAAACTACGACATTCCTTGGAATGCCACCCGTATTTTACAGAGAGTCGGCCGTGTCAATCGTGTTGGCACAAAACACGATGTTGCCTATATTTATAACTTCTTTCCCACTGAACGGGCCGAGTCCGAGATTAAATTAGAAAAATTGGCAGTAGCCAAAATTCAGGCATTCCACGATACTCTCGGCGAGGATGCAAGATATTTGACTCAAGACGAAGAATTCAAATCTCATGAGCTTTTCAGTCGCATAAACTCAAAGGAATTTTTAGACGAAGAGGATAAGGACACTTCCAGCGAGCTTTATTACCTTAAATTGATCAGGGATATTAGAGACAATAAGCCGGCTATCTTTGAAAAAGTCAAACGTTTGCCGAAAAAAGCTCGAAGCTCGCGCAAAGAAACAAAGACCGCCGGTCAAACAATTACTTTTTTTCGCAAGGGTCATCTCAAAAAATTCTTTATTGCTGATCCTAAGGAAGCCCGGGAGCTTGATTTCCTTACAGCCGCTGGACTGCTAAAAACAGACGAAAAGACTCCCAAAGCCGATTTGCCGAAAAATTATCACGATCTGTTGGCTCTCAACAGGGACTCATTTGAGAAAAGCATTGAAGACGAGAAAGACATTGAAACTGGCAAAAGCATCACTGGCAACGAGAGGACTCTTTTAAAGACAATCAAAGTTATTGGTGCTTTTTCTGGACTTACCGAAGATGATGAATGGTATTTGGCACAGCTTCAAAAAGCCATTGAGGAGGGTTCTGTCAGCAAGAAATCAGTCAGTAAAATTGTTAAGGAAACCAAAGGCATGAACCAACCGCTTAAAATTTTGCATTTAATCAGAAGCCACGTCCCGGAGAAATATCTTGAAAACCTGGCTAAGCGTGAAGGCCGACAAACTGGCAATAAAAAAGAGATTGTTTTGTCGGAAAGTTTTATCTAAATAAATCATTATGAAAGAATTTTTAATCGAGACTTTAACCAAAAAGTTTGACTCGGAAAGCTACCAGAAGTTTGTTTTGGAGTTTTTCAATGATCTTGTGCCTAATATCAGGGAACTTGATATTCATCCCGGTTATGCCAGCCACATCGACAGCTTGAAGTTGATCGGCGAATATGCGGACCCTGCCGGCAAAAAGATGCACATCTTGGAAGTCCGATTAAAAACCCACTCCAAACTTGAAAACGCGCGAACCGCTCAAAGAAATATAGTCGCCAAACACATTAAGGATCACTGGCTTGACGGTGCCTTGGTGGCTTTTTATACTCCCGGGTCATCCAGCTGGCGATTGTCGTTCGTTAAGATTGAATATAAATTTGACGCCAAAGGAAAAACTAAAGAAGAGCTGACGCCTCCCAAGCGATATTCTTTTTTGGTTGGAGTAAATGAACCCTCCCATACCGCCCAGCAACAGCTTCTACCATTGGTTAAGGAAACCGATTATAACCCCACTCTTGAACAGGTTGAGGACGCTTTCAGCGTTGAAAAAGTCACAAAGGAATTCTTTGCCAAATATAAGGAGCTATTTGAGATTACGGTCAGGGAGCTTAATAAAAATCACACTTTCAAAAATGAGGCTTCAAAAAATAACATAGTCACCGAAAATTTCACCAAAAAATTGCTCGGCCAGATTGTCTTTTTATATTTTCTGCAAAAGAAAGGGTGGCTTGGAGTCCAAGCCGGCCAGTCCTGGGGCGATGGCGACAGGAATTTTTTAAGGCAATTATTTGAAGATTCCAAAACCAAAGGCAAAAACTTTTTTAACGATTACTTGGAAATTCTTTTTTACGATACATTGAATAATCCCCGCCGAAACACCACTGATCCGTCTTTCAGCAAATACTTTAATTGTCGGATTCCTTTCTTGAATGGTGGTCTGTTCGAGCCGGAGTATGATTGGCAAAACAGTTTTATATATCTGGATGACGATATTTTTGAAAAAATCCTGAATGTCTTTGATCTTTATAACTTTACCGTCAAAGAGGACGAACCGTTGGAAAAAGAGGTCGCCGTTGACCCGGAGATGCTTGGCAAGGTCTTTGAGAACCTTTTGGAGGAAAATCTCCGCAAAGGCAAAGGCACATACTACACTCCCCGAGAGATTGTGCATTATATGTGTCAGGAAAGTTTGATCAATCATCTTGTTACCGAAACTAAAACGCCGGAAAAGAAAATCAGGAGTCTGGTCACCAGAGATATGGTTTTAACTAAAGAGGATGTTATAAATGCCCAGAAAAGCAAAGAAAGCAAAAGCAAGGCAGTTGATAAAGTTCTGGTTTTTTGGGAAGAGGAAGCCCAAGCATTGGATAAGATTCTGTCTGATATTAAAGTTGTTGACCCGGCTTGCGGTTCTGGTGCTTTTCTTGTCGGTATGTTGCAGGAGATCGTCAAGGCCCGCCAAGTCTTGCAGATGTTCACTGATGACTCCCAAGTGGATGAATATCACCTCAAAAAAGAAACGATTCAAAACTGCATCTACGGAGTTGACATTGATCCCGGAGCTGTTGAAATCGCCAAGCTTCGTCTTTGGCTTTCTTTGGTAGTTGATTACAGCTTGGAGGAAATAGAACCGCTCCCAAACTTGGATTATAAGATTATGCAGGGCAACAGTCTTTTGGAGGAATTAGTTTTGGGAGATACCAGTATTAAATTGTTTAATAATCAGGCGTCCAGCCGGAAGCGTGGAGTTAATAAACAGGAATTTCAAGAAATCTTTCAAGAGAAACTGTCTCTGGGTGGGCAAAAAATCCACGAGGAGAGCAAAGAAAAATTACTTGAGAAATATAAAAAATTGCAGATTAATTTTTTCAATGAAAGCGACCACACTCTTAAGAAAAAAATTAAAGAACAGCTGGGCAGGATTGAGACCGATTTAATTGAGCAAAGCGTTAAAAGCGAGATTGAACAGTTGGATTCTCAAAATAAGGGCTTGGGTAATTATATTATTCCCGGTCTTGGCATGACTAAAAAAGACGCCGAGAAATTTCAAAAGAACCTTTTCAAGCAGGCTCAAATAATGAAAGTCTTTGACGAGTATAAAAAATCTGGCGTCAAACCATTTTTCTTATGGAGGCTACATTTTGCCAACGTCTTTGAAAACAGGGGCGGTTTTGACATAGTAATTGCTAACCCTCCCTATAATGCTTCATTATCTGATTTTGAAAGAAGTTTTTATAAAAAGAAATATGAATCAGTGAAAACTGGAAGACAAGATACGGCGGCTATGTTTATAGAACTTGCAAAAAACATAGGAAATGACGAAATGCAATTTGCTCATATCCTGCCATACCGACTTTTTTCAAGAAAAAGAAATCATGGTCAGTTTCAAGTTTACACAATAAATAATTTTTCTATTAAAAATATTTTATATTTAGGTTCAGATGTTGGCTTTTCTGCTAATGATGAATTTATGATTCTATTAATGTCCTCAAAAATATATCCTAGAAATATGATCAAGGTTGCCCTAAAACCCAGCTTAAAGGATTTAAATAACAAAGAGTCGTTTCAAGAAATTGATCAGTCTATATTTAATAATAAAGGAGAGGTTAATTTAAATTTATTGAAATTTGATCAAGACTTAATCATTAAAATAGATAATGAGACACTACCTCTTAATAAAATATGTCATGTGAAAGATGGCATTGTGCCGTTTATAAGAGAAAAATTGGTGAAAAAAGATAAAATTGATGACCGTTATGTAAAATTTGCAGGCATTGCAGGAAAGTATGAATTAAAAAAATACTTTTTTTCATTTGATAGTCTTTATCTTTGTTATGATATCAATGAGGCGAAAAAATACATAAAAGACAAGAAAGAGCTGAGAAAAGTTCAGCTAAGAGAAAAAGAAATATTCTTAAAAAGAAAAATTATAACAGCCCAAAACAGCACTACGTTAAAAGGAACGATTGATGAGGATAAGGTTTTTGTTTCAAATTCTCTGCATTCTACATACATTAGAGAAGAATATAAAGACAAATTCTATTTGGAATATATACTCGCACTACTTAATTCTAAGCTAGTTAATTATTATCACGATTCGTTAAGACTTAAAGGCGTGGATTTGCATCCACAAATTTTGATAAGCGATTTAAAAAGACTACCCATCAAAAATATACCATTAAAAGACCAAAAACCTTTTATTATTTTGGTAAATAAGATTTTGTCTCTCACCAAATCAAGTGATTATTTAAAGGATCAGTCAAAACAGAAAAAAGTTCAGGAATACCAAGAGCAAATTGATGAGATGGTTTTTGAGTTGTATAATTTAAATAAGGATGAGGTCAAAATCATTCAAAATTTATGAGCCGATTAACAAAGACAAATCTAAAAAATAAAGTCATATCGGTTCTCAAAAAGCAGGGCTACCGTGTTAACAATGACGGGTTTGTCCTCAAAGATGATTCAAGAGAGGTAAAAAGAGAAGCACACACTTTCGCTAAGGCCGAGAGGATGTGCAAGAGCGAGCAGTTTGTTTTAAATAACATTGATCTGGTTAAGAAGTATTTGATTGATGGTAAAAAGTTGGATATTGATAAAATTGACCCCGAGATCATCGAGGTTAAAGAGAGAACCGATTACGAAACTATCTTTAGGTGGTGGAATTTAGTTTGGTGGAGTTTGCCCTATGAACGAGCATACGGCCGGCAGATTCGTCTTGTCGTCTGGGATAAATATCACAACGCTCCCATTGGTTTGATTGGTCTGCAAAGCCCTATCCTAAGTTGGAGCGTCAGAGATAATCATCTCGGCATTAAGCCGGAGGACCGTGATTACTGGGTTAATCAATCAATGAGCGCGCAAAGGCTTGGTGCCTTGCCTCCCTATAATTATGTTTTGGGTGGCAAATTGGTTGCTTCCTTAATGACTACGGATAATGTCAGGAAGCTTTTTGAGAAGAAATATCGAGACCAAAAAACAATCATTAAAAAACGCAAATTACCGTCTCGGTTGCTGTTTATCACTACCACTGGGGCATATGGCAAAAGCAGTGTTTACACCCGGTTGAAAATTAATGGAGATCCAGTTTCTGAATTTATCGGCTACACCAACGGTAGTGGCACATTCCATATTCCAAATGAGCTTTATGAGGATTTTATAAAATATCTGTCTAAGCGTGATTATAACGTCCGCCGTGGTTATGGCAGTGGTCCGTCCAGAAAGTTGAGATTAATCAATCAAGCCATGGAATGTCTCGGCATATCCAACGGGGCAAATCACGGGATCAAGAGAGCCATATACCTTTTTCCGTTTGTCAGTAATTTGAAAGACGTCATCGAGAAAGGCAGAGCTCCCAAACGGATAAAAAGAAATATTTCGGACGTCACAGATTTTTGGAAGCAATGTTGGGCAGTCCCAAGAGCAGAAAAAAATAAAGAGTATCTGGATTATTCTGGTGATCGCTTTATTGAAGATACGATCAAAGAAGTCAAAAAATACAAAAAATTATATAAGCAGTTGCAATAATTATGGACAATCAGGACAATAAAAATTACGCCTATTTACCAGACGACCTTCTGGTAAAAATTTTAGACAAAGTCCCCAATACGGTTGATAAAATGAACCGTATGTTTGATGTTCAGGACGAACCAATTAATGAGGGTATTGCCGAATTAAAAAAACAAAATCTCATAAATAAGGTATCAACGGAAGAACACACATCATCTCTTATCGCCGTTGACGGCAGTAATATCGTTGAAAAAATGACAGGAACAGATATTTTGCTTGCAATCGGAGTCGGTGTTGAGGGATTGGCAGAGAATAAAGATGTTGAGTGGGGCGAAAGAAAAAATCAATATTACCAATACCAGACTGTTTTGCCCCATGGAGAAGCCAATGCTCGGTTGATTCAGGGCATCATGTTTTTAATGGAGTTGAGCGTTTTGGCTCAAGCTGATCACGAGGTTAGAATCATGGACGGCAATCATTTAACCCCCATATTAAAAGTTAACAGCATGCTTAGTGCTAAAGATGAAAACGCCGGTAAGGATTATTGCGAGGCGTTGTCGGAATTTTTAAAGGACACGTATGACAAAATAATTCCAGACATTCCCGATATCATTTCGGCCGCTTTCAGCAATGATCATATTATCGCAATGGCCAAATACAGCTCATCAAGAGACATTATTGAGAGCTATCTCGGTAATCGCTCCGATATCTGTGTTGATGATAAAACATTCTTTTCTTTGGGCCTTGAAGAAGATGAGTATCTTAAACCACTCCCTGTTGGTCAGAGCAAAGATGAGAATAGAATCTGGGGTGATTTACATATTAAATGCAATTTGGACACCATAGAAGAAAAGGCTGATCTTAATGAGGCATTTGCAAAAACATTGGAAAAAATTAAAACCAAAGACCTCAAAGGCAAAAAGAAAGAATCTGATATTTATTTTACATATTATAAGCCCTACAAAGATGGCCCCGCATATAGGATTGAGATAAAAAAATCTTTGGCCACCGATCAAGCACGATTTGAAAAATATTTATTGAGTCTAAAGAAACAAATTGTATTCCCAGAAATTAGAGAGCCATATCCTCAATATCTGGTCGATCTTATGGCCAAAAGTATTGCTACGGGTCTATTCTCAATCCAAGAAGCAATTCGACTGTCGCCGGATTTGAAAATAGACAGAGGTAAATTTAATCTTTTATTCAATTATAGAACCAAATAAAATTATAAAACTATGCCAAATACAGAAAACTTTTCGCAAAAAATATTAGACGTGATCAAGGGGGAAAACAGCCCTATAGGTATCACGAGCTCGCCCAGCACGACTCTGGACATCGTTATTGATATCACTGAGGCAAAAAAAGCCGAGAGAGCATTAGGACAGATGGTCTATGTTGTAGTTAATGAGGACGGAAAAAATGTTCTCGTAATCGGTCAAATCATTGCCGTGGAAACAAAAAACCGCTGGCATGAAGACCCGTCTTTTAAGGGAGTGATTAAAAGACATGGCAAACTCCCACACCTTAGCGGAACTGCTGATAATCGCATAGCTACCATAAGCGTCCAAGCTTGTTATCTTTTGCACGATAATGAGCCAGAGGGTTATATCCTTGGAACTTCTCCTTCTACTGGCGAGAATGTTCAAAAAATGAATAACGAGGTGATGACTGCTTTAATGAAAATCCACGAAAAACATATAACCTATATGGGGCGAGTTTATGGCACTGACGTTGATTTGCCTTTTTGGTTCAAGCATTTCGACAAAACTTCTGGTGATGAGCTTGGTGCAAACGATGCTTATCATATTGGGGTATTTGGCAAAACTGGTTCTGGCAAGACCGTGACGGCCGCTTTTATGTTACTTGGTTATGCAAAAAATAAAAATAACATCAGCGTTTTGGTTCTTGATCCACAAGGACAATTCAGCCTTGATACAGAATTACTCCCAAACGGTGCCAGCTTCAAAGAAAAAGTGGAGGGCTTTGGCGTTAAATACGAAAAATATAGCATATTAGAAGACGTTTGTTTGCCCGGCGACATGTTTGAGCTTCTCGGAGAATTGCTCGCTAATAATGGTTTTATTAAGAAAGCGTTTGGTCCTATATACACAGAAGAAAAGTTTGAGGTAGCAAAATCAGGAATAGTTGATTATCTGGTTGGTCGAAGTAACCACCCGGCCTTTTCTCTTAATTCGGTAGATAGAAAAACTTTGCTCAAAGAAATGCTCACAAATTTTTCTAAGGCGGACGAGGAAAAAGAAAAATATTCAAAATTCGTAATGAATATGTATAGTCCAAAAAATAGACGGGATGAATTGGTAAGCAAAATTACCTCGATTGTGAATCAGTTTGAAAGCCAGACAGATATAATCAACAAATGGGAATCTGCCCTTGAATTGTTCTCGCCCAAAAAGAGTGATGATACCGAAAAAATTAAGGTTGAGACCATTGTTGATAAAACTGTAAACGAAAACGGCAATTTTATTATTCTCGATCTAAGCCCACGAGACGGAACAATTGAAAATGAAAACTTGCAGGCTTTATTCGTAAAAATCATCGAGGAATATATTGTCAGAGAAGGGGCAAAACTTTACGGAGACAATAAAAAGGCAAATTGTTTAATCGTAATGGATGAGGCTCACCGCTTTATTTCCAGAGATTCATTTGATCCAAGAGTTAAAGAGTTGACTAACGAAATTATAGGATCGGTAAGAACCACCAGAAAATACGGCATCGGGTATATGTTTATAACACAAACGATTGAGTCGCTTGATGATGAGATATTAAGACAAATGAGAATTTTTTCATTTGGCTATGGATTAACTGCTGGGCAGGAAGTGAGAAAAATCGGTGAGATTATTAACAACCCGTCGGCTATCCAGCTTTATAAATCATTCATTGATCCAAGCAGTAACCACCGATATCCATTTATGTTTTTCGGACCTATATCACCTTTATCATTTACTGGGTCGCCCTTGTTTATAGAAGTCTACAAGGATGTGTCTCAATTTAAATAATATGTCAATTGACGAACAGCCAGACGAAGAAATCCAAGAGTTGATGGAGAGCCACGATCTTGACGAAGATACCGCCGAGCAGGTTCAGGAGGCCATGGATGAATACGGCGTTGATGAAGACGACGCCGTTGAGTTGGTTGAGGAAGGATTATAAATAAAAGCCCCGCAAAACAATCGGGCGAAGCCCGAAAAGCAAAAGGGCAAAAAGGAAGGGGGTCTGGGGGAAGGAATTTTTGCCCTTTTGCGATTAAGAATAGAGCGTTTCCGCTTTTCTCTG
>Ga0334900_1003122_pt1 | contig 13378 bp, 10 predicted proteins | sample GraSluR3_MG_2_FD_207231 | JGI IMG/M metagenome (GOLD analysis project Ga0334900, IMG submission 207231) | Sludge microbial communities from methane-producing bioreactor in Wageningen University, Netherlands - Granular Sludge_31_08-R3 | ecosystem: Engineered > Bioreactor > Anaerobic >...
CGACTATTACGACACCACCGACGATGTAACGATTTCAGAGACCTCCGAAATCGTCGAGGGGCTGTACCAGACGGGTCTGCAGCTTCACGTTCTGGACGCTCCGCTCTGGGCTGAAGCGACACCCACCGGAAAAGGTGTCCAGATCACCCTCCCCTGCCAGTGGCCGGCGCACGTCCGCCTGTCGGCGGCAAAGGCGACCGGGCTCCCTGCCCGGGCAGTACGCCTCGACTGCAACGCCCCATCCGGGAACCGTGACGGAGCTTTGACGGTACCAGCGGTGCTTGCCGCGCTCAGTTCGGTTCTGGCACTGCGCCTCGACACGTCCCTGCGCATAGCTATGCGGTACGATCAGAGCTTTCTCACCGGCGGCCGGGCACCCAGTCGGGTCGTGTGGGCAAGCCGGTTGTCCGAAGACGGTGCACTTGTCTCCAATGCTCTGAAAATTCACCTGAATCTTGGCGCCTATCCGCTCCTGGTCGATGAAATGCTCCAACGCCTTCGGATTGCCGCAACGTCGGTCTACCGGCCAGTCCCCACAGAATACCAGGTCCGGTTGGTATCGACCGAGGATATCCCCATGGGCGCCTTCGAGGGCGTGGCGTCTGCTCAACTTTCATTCGCCCGGGAGGTACACTACAATCGTCTGGCCGAAATCGTCTCCCAGGATCCGATACACTGGCGGGTAAGTTACCTGCGCCAGGATTGGCCGGTCATTGAAGAGATATGCAGCACCCTTGCCAGGGAAGCTGACTTCCACCGGCGCTACAGTGCCAACGAACTGGTGAAAAAACGTCGGAACCAACTCTCCCTGGACACACCGGCCCTGCGCGGTATCGGCTTTGCCCTGGCGCAGCAGCAGTCGGGGTTTTCCGGCGACCGTGAAGGGGGAACCGTAACCGTCCGGCTGAATCAGGACGGTACAGCCGACCTTTTCTGTAGTGTACCGTCACCTACATTACGTCTGCATCTCGCCTGGCGCCAACTGGTCGCCCATGAGCTTGATATCGAAACTGAGGCGGTAAACCTGCAGTCTCACTTTGATTCCAGCCGGTATGATGGCGGGCCGCGCCTCTTCTCCCGAGGGGTCTCCATCGTATCCCGGGCGATTGTTCTCGCCTGTCAGGCTATTCAGAAAAGGCGCTTTCGGGACCCCCTGCCTATCACCGTTCGCCGTACGATTCGTCCCGGTCAGGGAACTCGTTCACCCGTCGACTCCCTCAAGGCTGTGGGAGCAGCGGGAGTCGAGGCGGTACTGCATCCGATGAGTATGGAAATCGACGTGCGGTCGGTAACTATGGTTATCTATGCGGGGCGTATCCTGGACCGGGGTATGGCCGAAGCGGAACTTCGCCGTGGTATATACCACGCTCTCAACTGGACCCTTCGTGAAAGTCTCCTGGATGCCGAACTGATAAGTGAGCCGGGTGTTTTCCAGACGTACAGCACGGCGTTCCGCGGTGCCGTGCCGAGTATCAAAATTGTATTTCTCAATCAGATCAGAAAGGACGGCCCCGTCGGCATCGGCGAGTTACCGTTCAACACCATACCTGCAGCGTTAGTCAGTGCCCTTTCCCAGGCCACGGGGTTGTACCTGGACAGTCTGCCCGTCCGACCGGCTCACATACTGCGGCAGCTTCAGGAGGAGTAGAGAGGAAACCCATGAAAGTCACTTTTGTCCACAACGATCACCGCCGTACCGTCGACGCGGACCCCCGGGATACTCTGCGCCGCCATATCACTCCGACGGGAGATCAGGAAGGTCCCTGCACGTCCGGGGAGTGTTTACGCTGCTGTGTCCTTCTGGCGGGGCGGGTTGTTCCGGCGTGCACCGTACCGATGTTTCGAGTTGAAGGTATGACCATACAGGACACAGAAGGACTTGCTGCAGACACTCTGTTCAGAGACATCAAGAAAGCATTTGAAAAAATCGGTATACACCGCTGTACGGAAGCGTTACCGGCTCTTCAGATGCTGGCGTACCAACTGCTTTCTGAGGTACCCATGCCCACCGATAAAGAACTCCAGGATTACAGCCGTCATATCACCAGCCGTTGTGTGAGCCGCAATGAGTTTGAACGGGCAACCCGGCTGGCCGGCAGGGTTCACAAGAGGAGACGTCATGAGCAGTCGCGGTGAGCGAGGACGCACCCATCGGGATGAACCGGTCTACGCCCCTGAATCGTTGAGTGAGGCCCTTCAGATTTTCCGGAGGCGACCGTCTCTCCAGGTTTGGGCAGGGGGAACGTGGTGGTCCCGATTCGCAGATCGGGACGATACGGAAGGCATCCTCTCCCTTCACGCCGTCCGGGAACTCCGGAGGGTAGTGAAAAGCGACATCCAGGCGGAGGTCGGTGCCGCAGTTCCCGTTGAGCGGTTGTATCTCGCAGGGCGTCGGTTTCTTCCCCGTCTGATGACCGAAGGGCTGCACCTGGTAGGTTCACCGCCGTTGCGGAATATCGCCACCATCGGCGGCGCTCTGTGCATACCGGGAACGGTACTGCCCATCACCGCCTGCCTGCAGATCCTTGACACTCGGGTTGAGCTGCGCCGACAAGGTAACGGGCGGTGGGTAGCCCTCAGCCAGTTTCGGGACGCCTCCGGGGCGGTTCGTATCAACCAGGGTGAAATAATGACACGCCTGCGGGTTCCTCTGTATTCCTGGACCCACCGTATGCTCAGGAGTTATGGGATGCCCTTTCCGGCAGGTCAGGAGTCCCTGACGGTAATCGGACTTGCATCTCTGGACAAAACGGGGATCAGTGAATTCCGGTTCGTCCTCGTCATCGACGGAACGGTACAGATCCGGATTCGGGAAGCGGAAATGGACCTGGTTGGACGGTCGGTCCCCCTGACCGAGCGGGAGCAGCGGAGTATTCTGAACGCTCTGGAGAGCAACCCCTATTACGGAAGCGAACTCAACGACCTTGGACGGTGGCGCGCGGCTCAGGGGCTTCGGGAGTTCATGCAGAAGCTGGGCTGACTGAGGATAGACCGGCAGACCGGTGGTAGGCTACTATGGGGCGTGCCTTCCTTTGTCCATCTCCACAACCATTCAGATTACTCTCTTCTCAAGGGAGCGGCCGCCATTCCCAGACTGATCAGCCGTGCGGTAGAGCTGGAAATGCCCGCCCTCGCCCTCACCGACGACGGAAATCTCTTCGGCGCTCTCAGCTTCTACCAGGAGTGTCGCTCCCGAGGTATCAAACCGATAATCGGATGCGATTTTTTTGTCGCCCCCAGTTCGCGACTCCGAAAATCGGGCCTGGACGGGGCGAGCCGCAACGGCCGAGTGGTGCTGCTGGCTAAGGACCGGCGGGGATACAAAAACCTCATCCGTCTCTCGTCGATCGGGTATCTGGAGGGTTTTTACTACCGTCCGCGGATTGACCATGAGGTGATGGAAGCCCACCGGGAGGGGCTGATTGCCCTTACCGGCTCACTCTCCGGCGAGATACCCCGACTTCTGCTTGCCAACCGGCGTGAAGAAGCCCGAGAACTACTGCAGTGGTATGTGACACTCTACGGCGAAGGTAACGTCTACCTGGAGCTGACCAACCACGGTATCCCCGAGCAGAAGGTGCTGAATGAAATGCTGGTGGAACTGGGAAAAACGTCCGGGGTCCCTGTGGCGGCCGCCAATGACACCCACTACGTGTACAAGGACGACGCCAACGCCCAGGACATACTTCTCTGCATCGGAAGTAACCGGAAAAAAGCGGAAACCAACCGGTTCAAGTTTTCCACTCAGGAGTTCTACCTTAAAACTGCCGACGAAATGGCAGCCGCATTTCCGGACTACCCGGATGCTCTTGAGGTTACTTCGGAGATAGCCGAGCGGTGCAATCTGGAAATCGACTTACCGGGACCCCGTTTTCCGGTATACGAGATTCCTTCTTCTTTTGCGGAAAAAGACGCCTATCTCCGACACCTCGTTCATGAGGGCCTTGGCCGGCGCTATACCCCGGTTACCGAAGAGGTTATCGCCCGGGCCGAATACGAGCTGGGCGTCATAACGTCCATGGATTTCACCGGTTACTTTCTCATTGTCTGGGATTTTATTAAATACGCTCGGGACAACGACATTCCCGTAGGTCCCGGACGCGGATCCGGTGCCGGGTCTATCGTAGCCTACGCTTTGAAGATCACCGATATTGACCCCCTGAAGTACGGCCTGCTCTTTGAGCGTTTTCTCAATCCCGAACGGGTCTCCATGCCCGACTTTGATATCGACTTCTGCTACGAACGTCGCGGTGAGGTGATTGACTACGTCACCCGGAAGTACGGCCGGGACAAGGTCGGTCAGATTATCACCTTTGGCACCCTCAAGACCAAGCTTGTAATTCGAGATGTGGCCCGCGTTCTGGGACTCGACTACGACGAAGCAGATGCCATTGCAAAGCTCGTTCCCAAAGACCTTAAAATTACCCTGGAAAAAGCGCTGAAGCAGGAACCGGAACTGGCGGCACTCCCCGAAAAGGGGCCGGTATATGCCGAACTTATCGACGTCAGCCGGCGGTTGGAAGGGCTCCACCGCCACGCTTCAACTCACGCGGCCGGTATCGTCATCGGTGAAAAAGAGCTGACCGAATACGTACCTCTCTACCGTGACCCCAAAACCGGATCTATTTCCACCCAGTTCACCATGGACCAGCTGGAGGACGCCGGTCTCGTAAAGATGGATTTTCTCGGGCTTAAGACGTTGACCCTGATTCGGAACACCGAAGATCTCATCCGCCTGGACATCCCCGATTTTTCTGTTGAAACCATACCGGAGAACGATAAAAAGACGTTCAAGATGCTGGGTGACGGTATGAGTGCCGCCATTTTCCAGTTTGAGTCGTCGGGTATGCAGGATATTCTGAAACGGGCAAAACCAAATCGCATTGAAGACCTCATCGCGTTAAACGCCCTTTACCGACCCGGTCCCATGCAGTTCATCGACCAGTTTGTCGACTCAAAAAACGGCAAGACACCGATCACTTTTCCCCTGCCCTCTCTGGAACAGGTTCTCAAAGAGACCTACGGTGTTATTGTCTATCAGGAACAGGTTATGCAGATCGCCCAGATTGTGGGTGGGTTTTCCCTGGGAAAAGCGGACATCCTCCGCCGTGCGATGGGAAAGAAGAAAGAAAAAGAGATGGCCCTGATGGAACGGGAGTTTCTCTCCGGTGCCGAAGCGAAGGGCTTTACCCGGAAACAGGCGAGTGACATCTTTGAACTTCTGAAACCCTTCGCCGGATACGGGTTCAACAAGTCCCATGCGGCGGCCTATTCCATTCTCGCCTACCAGACGGCCTACCTGAAGGCCAATTTCCCGGTGGAGTTTATCGCCGCCAACTTGACAAACGAGATAAACAACCCCGATAAATTTGCCGACTACCTTCAGGAAGCGCGGCAGATGGATATCACCGTCCGTCCCCCTGATATAAACCGGAGTGAGAAGTACTTCGGAGTGGTGGATAACGAAATCGTCTTCGGACTGGTGGGCATCAAAAACGTCGGGGCCGGCGCTGTAGACCATATCCGAGAGGTGAGAAAGCAGGGTGGACCGTTTTCTTCATTTCTTGATTTTCTGGAACGGGTTGATACCCGGTCGGTAAACCGAAAAGTCATCGAGACGTTGGCCCAGGTCGGTGCGTTCGATGGGCTGGGCCAGACCCGGGCTACCCTGCTGCACAACATGGATATCTACTTTGAGGCGGCCAGCCACACCCGGGAAAACCGTCTCGCCGGACAGGTGTCTCTCTTTGACGATACCGGGGTGACCGGTGAAGCAAGCTTGCCGGTAGAGGAAGTCCCGGAGTGGAATGCAACGACCCGACTGGAATACGAGCGGGAACTGTTGGGTTTCTATTTTTCCGGTCATCCCCTGGACGACTTCAGAAAGAACGAACCACCGTCAACCTCGGTCGTCTTGAAAACACACCCACCGGAGAGACCGTCCAGGTCCTGGGGCTCCTCTGCTCCCTGAGAACCGTTGTCACGAGAAAGGGTGATAGAATGGCCTTTGGTGTGATCGAAGACTACCATGGTCAAGTTGAGCTGGTTGCGTTTCCGGAAACCTATGCGGCCAACTTGGAAGCACTGCAGGTAAACCGCGTTATCGGTTGTGTCGGAAAGCTGGAACAGCGAAAAGGGTCCGTTCAACTGGTTCTGGATGAAGTTCGTCCACTGGATGAACTGGAAGAAAAAGACGCACAGGCGGTACATATCCGTCTGAAAACGGAGGAACTGGATGAACAATCACTCTACTCTCTTCGGGGAGACCTTGGAGAGTTTCAAGGTAACTCAGACGTCTATATTCATCTATCCGGAGACGACGGAGAAACGGTAATCCGGGTCAGTTCACAGTTGCGGGTTTCTTCAAAAAAGGGCAGTCTAAACGGTATTCGCAGGTTGCCCATCGTAAGCGAGGTATGGAAAGTATGATTCAGCAGGTTTTTAGATTTCTCGGCACGGTCATCTCCTTGTACATGATGGTGATCTTGATACGCATCATTTTCACCTGGTTTCGAGGTGTTCATACGGGCCGGGCGGAACAGTTTCTGGCCTCCATCACCGATCCGTATCTCAACTGGTTTCGGCACCATATACCGGTCCGGTTCGGTGCCCTGGATTTCTCACCGGTGGTGGGAATTCTGGTACTGGGGCTCTTTAACACCGTGGCCAATCAGATCGCCTTTTCCGGCTCCATTACACTAGGTTTTGTGTTGGCAGTCATCATCACGGCGCTATGGTCGGCTTTTTCCTTCTTTCTGACGCTGTTTCTCGTCGTCGGCATCATCCGGCTCGTTGGAATGCTGGCCAACATCGACCAGGGCGGTCGTTTCTGGATCGTCATTGAACAGATTATCAACCCCGTTCTCCAGGCGACGGTACGACCATTTTTACGGGGCCGTTTTACCAATTACCGGGATTCTCTGCTTATTTTCATAGGTGTTCTGGTCGCCGTTCTGATTCTTGGCAGGTTGGGAGTCGGCTTTCTGGCCAGGGTGATCGGGAGCATGCCCATATAGGAAACTACCGTTTCTATGATTCCCTCTGAACTCACCGAGTCGGTCCAGTCTCTTCCCGGAATCGGCCCGGGACGAGCAGAACTACTCTCCCGAATCGGTGTGGCAACTGTGGGAGATCTTTTGTACCTTCCACCGTTGCGGTACGAAGACCGCTCGGAGATTATCTCCATCGTAGAAGCGGTCCGACGCGGAGAGGGGCTGGTAGCCGCCACGGTGCACTCCCATGATCATTTCCCCCACGGCGGAAAACGGGTTCTGAAGATAACCATCGGCGATGAAAGCTCCCGGGCGGCACTCGTCTGTTTCGGCAGGAACTTTCTTGCCCGATCGTTTCCTCCAGGCAGCGAGATCCTCGTGTTTGGTCGTTTTTCCCTTCGGTACGGTGAGATTCAATCGTCGATGTTTGACGCGCAACGTGTGAAGGGCACTCCCAGTCCGACAGGAATCCTACCCGTCTATCCTCTCACCGAGGGGTTATCCCAGAAGGCGGTACGCCTCGCCGTTGGGGCCGCCCTGAAGCGTTACCTCCCGGAACTGGAAGACCCTCTCCCCGACGAAATTCGTGAAATGGAAGGTCTTCTCCCCCTGGATAGAGCACTTCAGAGTATTCACACCCCTGATACAACGGAAGCACCAAAACAAGCGCTCCGGCGCCTCAGCTTTGAAGAACTCTTCCTCTTTCAGCTTTCCCTGGCACGCCGCTCAATGGTGCGCAAACGGGCAGTTCGCCGTCCACGGCCGGAACGGACACGACGCCTTTTGGAAACCCTTCGTTCGGCCTTACCCTTCAACCTTACCGAAGACCAGGAGACGGTACTCCACGAAATCGTAACGGACATGAAAAAACCGTGGCCTATGAACCGACTCCTTCACGGCGACGTCGGATCGGGGAAGACCCTTGTAGCCCTTCTGGCGGCAGTCCATGCGGTCGAACGGGGAGAACAGGCTGCACTGATGGTACCCACCGAGCTTTTGGCAAGACAACACGCGTGGAATGCGGCGCGGCTGCTTTCACCGGCGGGAGTATCCCTCGCACTTGTTCTGGGCAGTATCCGGACACCGGTACGGCGGGCGCTGACGGAAGCTCTGGCAGAGGGGTCGATAGACCTTGTCGTCGGGACCCACGCACTTTTCAGTCAGGACATCGAGTACGCAAACCTGGGACTGGTGGTGATTGACGAGCAGCACCGGTTTGGCGTTGACCAGAGGGAGGCGATCGTCGAACGGGGACCGGCCCCGGACGTTCTGTTGATGAGCGCCACGCCGATTCCGCGATCCCTTGCTCTGACGGCGTTTGGAGAGAGTGATATCAGTACCATTACCACCCTGCCACCGGGCCGAAAACCGGTAGAGACTCACCTCGCCAGAATGGGTAACGAAACACGGGTGTACGAGTTTATCCGCCGGGAACTGGCTGCGGGAAGACAGGCGTATTTTGTCTATCCCGCTATCGAAGAGGGGGGAGTCCGAGGGCTGCGCAGTGCGACCGACATGGCCGAGACGCTGGCGGACTACTTTCAAGGGCATACGGTGGGGCTGGTCCACTCCCGGATGGACCCGGACGTACGGTCCGAGACGATGCGGCGTTTCAACGATGGTGCCGTCGACGTCCTGGTAGCAACCAGTGTGGTTGAAGTCGGCGTGGACGTACCAAACGCGACTTGTATGGTCGTTGAACACGCCGAGCTCTTTGGCCTGGCCGCACTACACCAACTGAGAGGCAGAGTCGGTCGCGGCCCGCACCAGGCGTACTGCTTTCTCGTCTACCAGGAGCCCCTGACGGATGAGGGAAAAGAACGCCTCCGGGTTCTGTACCAGAGTCATGACGGCTTCTTTATTGCGGAAGAAGACTTGCGAATCCGTGGCCCCGGCGATATGTTCGGCACCAAACAGGCGGGCTTCCTCCCCCTTCGAATTGCCGACATCCAGCGGGACATGGACCTGATGATTCGTGGACGCACACATATAGCACGTATCCTCACAGACGACCCGGATCTGCAGCAACCACAACACCTACCGGCAAGAAGAGCCGTCGGCATAACCGACCAGGAGAATCAATGAGAATCAGCGGCGGCACCCTGCGGGGTAAGCGCATCACCTGCCCTCCCGGCATTATCAGACCGGCCATGGACCGCATGAGAGAGTCCATGTTTTCCATTCTGGGTCCTCTTGAGGGCGTATCGTTTCTCGATCTTTTTAGCGGGTCCGGCCTTGTGGGGATTGAAGCGTGGTCTCGCGGCGCCCGGCCGGTGGTGCTGGTGGAACGGGACCGGAAGAAACGGGATACCATCCGCCGTAACTTCGACGGTCTTGAGCCCCCGCCGGTTCTACATATGGAACCGGTGGAACGCTTTATTCAGCGAAACAAAACGGTCTTCGATATCGTCTATCTGGATCCGCCGTTTTCCTATCCTTTCAAAAAGGACTTGTTGAACCGGGTTGCAGTTTCCCGATCGGTACATGCCGGGACGGTTGTGCTCATCCACGCCCCGACCGAAGAAGCCTTGGACAACGTGGACGGAATGCCTCGCTACGACCAGCGTGACTACGGTGGATCCCGGTTGTCTTTTTTTCGAGTAGAGGAAAAAGCAGATGGTGGTTTATAACGAAAGAACCTGTTACCATCGACCGGTCATGAAAAAAGGGCATATGCATCGTCGGCTGAGCTTACCAACAGGGACTGAGACTCTCAGACTCCGTGAGGCAGACCGGCAAAGGCGCATAACGCGCCGACTGGAAGAGATGTTTGACGCCTGGGGATATGCTCCGGTAGAGACGCCACTGGTCGATTTTTTTGAAGTCTATCGACGTCTTCTCAGCGAGAATGACGTACTACAGATATACCGGGCCGTAGACCGACAAGGGGAGATTCTTGCCCTGCGGTCGGACACAACTCTGTTTCTGGCCAAACAGTTGGGGTTGCACCTTTCACTGGAGGATCTTCCTGTAAGGGTCTACTACCACGAACAGATTGTTCGGGCCGAAGAGCGTCATGATATTGCCAGCAATGAGTACCAGCAGGCCGGAGTGGAGCTGGTAGGGCTCCCCGGTACCGACGCTGATGCTGAGGTCATAATCCTCGCCATGGAGGCGTTGAAGTCGCTGGGCGTCGACGGCGCCGTCGTCCACGCCGGGTCCCATGCCGTCCTGGAGGAGGTCCTTACCGCGCTGGAGGTGGATTCAGGTAAACGTGATGTGCTGCGTGAGACGCTGCCGGGGCTGGTAAAGACACGGTCTTTCGAACACCCCCTCTTCATGGAGCTGCCCGAAACGTACCGCACCCTGTTGCAGTTTATCGGGTCTCGGGAGGAACTTTCAGAGTTGGCCGCCCGGGAGCATAACGCGTGGAGCGCCGGCGTACGCCGCACGCTGGACGATCTGTCCGCCACGATCAGTAAGATCCCCGGAGATTCCCAGGATTTCCGTATTGATCTCTCCGAACTTGGCGCCCGCGGGTACTACACCGGCATCGCCTTTTCCGTCTATCTGCCGGAAAGCAATTCGGCAGTCCTGAGAGGCGGACGCTACGACCGACTTCTCGTCTCATTTGGAATCGACGCGCCGGCGGTTGGTTTTTCTATGTTTCCCCGAAAACTCCCGCCCCACACCATGGCGACGCAGTCGGATACCCATCGGAACATATCTTCACTGGAAATGCGGATTGCCGCCGGTCGGGAAGCGACCGGATCCAGGAACGGTGGCGGTACGAAGGACGCCTCATGAAAAGCCCGATGACGATCGCCCTTCCAAAGGGGCGTCTTTTCAACACAACGAAAGAGTTGCTTGACCGCTGCGGCTATGAGTTGGAGGTGGGTGAGCGGCAGCTGGTAGCCCAGGAGAAAAACAACTCCCTTCAGGCAATTCTTGTGAAAAATTCGGACCTCCCAACGTATATCCACCACGGTATTGCCGGACTGGGTATCTGTGGAACCGACGTGATATACGAGAGCGGCTACAATTTCTTTGAACTCCTGACGCTTCCCTTTGGCCGAACAGAGATATGTCTTGCCGGCAAGGTCGATGACGGCCGGAATCATCGCGCCGCGAGCTCACTGACAATTGCAAGTAAGTTCACCCGTTTTACCAGAGACTACTTCCACAGCCGGGGTGTTCCCGTTTCGGTTATCAGACTCGACGGTTCGGTAGAATTGGCGCCCGTCCTCGGTCTGGCACCTTATATTGTCGATTTAGTGGAGACCGGGAGTACTCTGAAAGCACACAATCTGGAAGTCAAAGAGGTCCTGGGCCACACGGAAGTCAAACTGATCACAAACCGGGCGTTCTACAAGTACCATTACAGGAGAATCGACGCTTTTGTAGATCAGATACGAAAGGTGGTATACTAGGCATTATGGGGGAAAATGACCCAATCGGCGTATCGTCGGCGGGTTTTCTGAAAGTCGGTTCCCTTGATCCCGACTCGCTTGACAGATCAAAACGGGCGGCTCTGATCCGAAAGGGTAACGAGCTGTTTAACGACGGCCACTACGATATGGCCCAGCGAATATTTCTTACGGTTCGGTATTCCGATGGACTGATCCGCCTGGGAAATTACCGCGTGAAACAGGGTCGCCCACTGGACGCATTCCGGTTGTTTTGGGTCGCCCGTGACCGACGTCGTATTGATGAGATGGCCGAACAGATGGCCGGCGTACTACGCCACTGGTTACAAGAAGATGAGTGAACACGATAATATCGAAGAAGAGAATGAGCACCTGGCCCTCCTGTCACAACAGGGTTACCAGCTGCTGAAAGAAAATATGTATGAAGAGGCGAGAGCCCGGTTTGAAGAGATTCTTGCGGAGGATCGGGAGAACAACTACGCTCTGGTCGGTTTGGGAGACCTGGAGCGTAAACTTGGGCAGTATGACCGGGCGGCGCGTTACTACCAGCAATGCCTGGATTTTTACCCGGACAACAACTACGCTCTTTTCGGGCTGGCCGAAAGTTACCGGGAACTCAAACAGTACAACCGGGCCGTACAGCACTGGGAAAAATATCTGGAGCATGACGATAAAAATGTGACCGTCCTGACCCGCGTCGCCGATGCGTACCGGAAAGCACGCAATTTTGAGAGGTCCAGAGAACTCTATCTTCAGGTGCTGGACCTTGAAGAGCAGAACCCCTACGCCCTCATCGGTTTGGGGCACCTCTACTATGACTTCAAACGCTTTGAAAACGCCCTCCACTACTGGGAGGCGATGTACAAAATCAGCGGTGAGTCTGTTGACATTCGGGTACTGACGTCCTTGGGGAACTGCCACCGAAAGCTCAAGACCTACGAGCAGGGGATACCGTATTTCGCCAAGGCGATCGAACGGGAACCTGATAATTTTTACGCTCTCTACGGTCTGGCCGACTGTTATCGCGGTATGCATAAACCGGAGCAAGCTCTGGAGTACTGGTGTAAGCTTCGGGACATCGATGGGACCAACAAGGTCATACTTACCCGAATAGGAGACGCCTACCGCAACATGGACCAGTACGACACTGCCGAGGAGTACTACCAAAAGGCGCTGAACATCGCCTTCGACTCATATGCTGTTCTCGGACTTGCCATTATTCACCGGATACGAAAAAACTACGATGCCGCCATCACGACGTTGGAAGACCTGGTAAACTCGGACCCGAGTAACGTCCGAGCTACTCTCGAATTGGCACGGTGTTATGAAGAGTTGAAACGCATTCCCGAGGCACTGGCCATACTTTCACGGCACACCCAGGCGGTTCGCAATCCGTCAAAGTCGATCCTGCGGAGGATAGCTGAACTGCGCCCCGGCGACTGACCGATAGACCGATAGACCGATAGACCGGTGAACCGGCACCACCTTTTGCCGACTTTTTTACTTCAGCTGTTTTCAGGTTCCAGCACGGCCCTGATTCGACGTACTCCTTGCGAGGATGACTGCTCTTTGAGAATACGGAACTTCCCCAGCTGCTTCGTGTGTTCAACATGCGGACCACCGCAGACCTCTTTAGAGTAGTCACCGATGGAGTACATTTTTACGACCTCGTCGTATCGGTCGCCGAAAAATGCCAGGGCACCTTCCTTTTTTGCTTCGGCCAGGGTCGTCGTTTTCATGGATATCGGCAAATCCGCGCCGATCTTCTCGTTTACGATTTCTTCGACTCGTCGAATCTGTTCATCCGTCATTTTCTCAGGATGGGTGAAATCAAACCGCAGCCGCTCCGGCGTGATGTTGCTGCCCTTCTGAGTGACGTGTTCACCCAGAACGTCCCGCAGCGCCTGATGCATCAGGTGTGTTGCCGTATGCAGGGCCGTCGTCATCTCTGAGTGATCGGCCAATCCGCCCTTGAACGTCTGATTCCCATCCAGCTTTGACTTTTCCCGGTGCTTTCGA
>Ga0334900_1003126_pt1 | contig 13363 bp, 10 predicted proteins | sample GraSluR3_MG_2_FD_207231 | JGI IMG/M metagenome (GOLD analysis project Ga0334900, IMG submission 207231) | Sludge microbial communities from methane-producing bioreactor in Wageningen University, Netherlands - Granular Sludge_31_08-R3 | ecosystem: Engineered > Bioreactor > Anaerobic >...
GAAAGAGATCGAGTGGAAAGATTCAGTTTCTCTTTCTCAGAGATGGTTCGGGCTTCGTTCAGGCGATCGTTGAGAAGTCAAGCGTCCCTGCAAGCGTGTTTCAGGCAGCCGCCTCTTTGAAGATGGAGTCGAGTCTGATAGTTACCGGGCTTGTGAAGGCGGAGGAGAGGGCACCGGGTGGTGTCGAGTTGCTGGTGGAGGATCTCGAGATAGTTCAGATTCCAGAGAAAGACTTTCCAATCAACAAACCCGATCATTCAATCGACTTCCTTATGGACAACAGACACTTATGGTTAAGAACCCAGCGGCAGACGCATGTCTTGAGGATTCGCCACGAGATTATTCGAGCCGTCAGAGAGTTCTACAATGACCGCGGCTTCATCCTCATCGATACACCTATCTTCACCGGTTCTATTGGGGAGAGCGCGGGAAATACCTTTGAAATCGACTACTTCGATTATGGAAAGGCCTATCTCGCACAGACGGGGCAGCTCTATCTTGAAGCTGCAGCTATGGCTCTTGGAAAGGTCTACAACCTTGGCCCCACTTTCAGGGCGGAGAAATCGAAGACGCGAAGACACCTTATTGAGTTCTGGATGAACGAAGCCGAAGTTGCTTATTACGGCCACGACGACAATATCAAGCTGCAGGAAGACCTCGTTGCTTACGTAGTTAAGAAGACCCTCGAGAGAGCCGGAGAAGATCTCAAATCAATCGGAAGAGATACATCGAAACTGGAGAAGATCGAGACTCCCTTTCCAAGGATTACTTATGACGAAGCGGTGAGACTTCTTCAAAAGAAGGGATTCGAGATAAATTGGGGAGAAGACATTGGCGGGGATGAAGAAACTGCGATTGCAAATGAATTCGAGAAGCCGGTCGTTGTAGAGCGCTATCCGAGAATGATGAAGGCCTTCTACATGCAGCCCGATCCCGAAAGACCAGATGTTGTTCTTTGCGACGACATGCTGGCCCCTGAAGGCTATGGAGAGATAATCGGAGCCTCTGAGAGAATTCATGATAGAGATTTGCTGATTAAGAGAATCGAGGAATACGGTCTGGATGTTTCATCCTATGACTGGTATCTCGAACTACGCGATTACGGTTCTGTTCCCCATAGCGGTTTTGGAATGGGAATTGAAAGAATTGTAGCCTGGATTGCCGGTCTCGAGCACATTAGAGAGGCTATTCCCTTCGCAAGAACGCTGTATAGGATTCATCCGTAGGAGGTCTTATGGAAGAGGAACGTTTTCTTACTCCGGGCGAGGTACGGGAAGATAACTCAATTAAGAGCCTGAGACCCAAGAATCTTAAGGAGTATATCGGTCAGTCCCAGATAAGGCGGAGATTGCGAATTGCCATCGAAGCGGCCAGGGTGCGTCATGAGGCACTTGATCATGTTCTACTTGCCGGGCCTCCCGGACTGGGGAAGACGACACTCGCCCACATCATTGCAAATGAACTTGGGAGCGAGATCTACGTTACCTCGGGGCCGGTAATTGAGAAGCAGGGTGATTTGGCAGCCATCTTGACGGGACTAGAGCGCGACGATGTACTTTTCATAGATGAGATCCACAGGTTGAACAGAAGCGTTGAAGAGATTCTCTACTCGGCGATGGAGGACTTTCAACTGGACATAATGATCGGGAAGGGTCCAAGTGCGAGATCGATCCGTCTAGATTTGAATCCCTTTACACTCGTCGGAGCCACAACGCGAAGCGGCTTCATAGGTGCTCCATTGAGGAATCGTTTCGGAATGATACTCGAGATGGAGTTTTATCCCGACAAGGACTTGAAACAGATAATCATCAGATCGGCCACTCTTTTAGGAACTTCGATAAGGGAGGATGCAGCCCTTTTACTTGCAAGAAGGTCGCGTGGTACTCCCAGAATAGCCAATAGATTGCTTAGACGGGTACGGGATATAGTCACTGTTGAGGGTGAAAACGAAATTACTGTCGATACCGTCGAGTCGGCAATGACATTGCTCTCCATAGACGAAGAAGGCCTTGATTCAATGGATAAGAGGTTGCTCGGGGTCCTGATTGAGAGCTATAATGGGGGACCGGCAGGCGTAAAGGCTATTGCAGCCTCAATTGGAATCGAACCTGAAACAATCAGTGAAGTTTATGAGCCTTTCTTGCTTCAGAGCGGCTTCCTGGTCCGGACAAATCGGGGCAGGATGGTCACCGAAAAGGCATACCGGCACCTGGGACTTCCTCTAAAGGGAAAGACCTCCGAACTGTGGAACTACGTCGACCAGAGAGAAGAGGCAGAGGAATAGAATGGATGCCTCCTCTTGTAGGAACCGAAGGAGTGAGAGTTCCGACTGGTCTATTGAGTTCCCAGGCCTTTGCAGTTCGGAAGAGCGTTTATCTTTATTTGCGGATTTTCGCAGTCGTTTCTTAGTAATTACGGGGTGAGAGTTATGAAGGCAGCAGTTTTCTACAACAAGACAAGAATTTCTTCCGAGACGTTAGATAGGCTTTCAAAGGAAATCGAATCTCATGGCATAGAGACTTCGCTTTGTGAGGACGGAATCTCGTGTTTGCCGCTAGAGGCCGAGGTTATCCTCACCTTCGGAGGAGACGGAACCGTCCTGAAGGCAATACCGATGGCAATCATGAATGATCTCCCTGTAATGAGCTTCAGGGTAGGGAGTGTGGGCTTTCTGGCTGCCTTTGAGCTTAGCATGCTTCATACGGCGCTTGATCTCTTACTTGAAGACAGACTACAGAGTATCAGGAGAAATGTAATGGAGATCAAGATCGGAAATGCTACTAGATATGCGCTCAACGACTGCGTTGTTGAACGTTCTTCTCCGAGCAGAACTGTCTCTTTCAACATCAACATTTGTGGACAGAGCAGTTATTCGGTTGTCGGCGACGGAGTAATCTTCGCGACAAACACCGGTTCAACTGCCTATGCAATGGCAGCGGGTGGAGCCCTTGTCGATCCCGATGCGAGCTGCTTTCAAGTTACACCTATCTGCCCTCACAACCCTTTCGTTGGATCGGTAGTTCTGGCGGCTACAAGAAAAGTCAGATTGGAAGTGAGACAAGACAAAGGCTTCCCTCTTGAAGTCTACATAGATGGTAGTCTCATATCTAAAATCAGGACAGGGGACAGGATCGAAGTCAGCCTTTCGGAGAAGTGTGTTTCTCTTCTGCGCGAAGGGAGCTTCGACTTCGTCGCTCTGCTGAAGAAAAAGCTGGCATTTGGGGGGCGTCTACGAGATGATATCTAAAGTCGGCCTCGAAAGAATAGGTAACTTGAGGATCGAGATCCTCAGAATGGCCAGATATGTGCAGAGCATATTCAACAAGACATCCGTAGCAGTTCTCGAGAGAAATGAACACCAGGCAAGAGACGTGATATATTCGGACTCCGTCATAGACTATCATCAGGTAGAGTTGCAGGCGATGATAATTGGGCTGACGGGTATACTGACTCCGACCGGAAAGGAGTTGAGGCTTCTTACGCTCTCGATGAACATTGTGAGCACGCTTGAGCGGATAGGTGACAAGTGTGTCTTCATTTGCGAGAGAAGTCTCTCACTGACGAAGAGGCCGCCAATCGGTTATCACGAGAAGCTAAAGACTATGTTTGAACTGGTATCAATAATGACGAAGGGCGCGATCGACAATCTCGTCGATCCTTCTCTGTCTGAAGCAGTCAGGCTATGCAAAAACGATGACTTTGTTGACAGGATCCAGGAAGAGGTAAAGGTAGATCTCGTCAAATACTGCGAGGAGTCGCCTTCGATAATCAGCAGAGCGCTTGACCTTATGATGATTTTCAGTGCTCTCGAAGAAATCGCCGATCTATCTACGAAACTGATGGAAGCTGCTGTATATATTGATACCGGGCAATATTATAGATGTGTAAATGATAACTTTCAGCCTGTCGATTTCGGAACCCAGAACGCGAGAGGTGATTCTTCTTGAAGACTCTTTTGAAGTACATTGGAGCTCAAGCATTAGGTGCGATTTTCGTGGGTCTTGCAGGGTTTATAATTTTCGTTAGTCTGGAGTTGCTTTACTACCTCTCAGATATGATTATCAGGTATAAGGTCGGAATCGACAAGCTTTTTCTCTTAATCTACTACAACCTTCCTGAGTTCATAGTACTTGGAATTCCCGTTGGAATTTTGCTCGCGATTTTCTGGGTGCTTTCGAGAATGCGTTCCGATAACGAACTGATTGCTCTTCAGACGCACGGGATCTCTCTTAAGCGACTGGTAATACCCTTCTTGCTGATAGGAGTGGTTTTCAGCGGATTCGCTTACCTGTTGAACGACTATCTTGTTCCCACGGCCTCCACTAAGGCTAGCGAAGCGATGGCAAGGTTTGTTTATAAACAGCCCGAAGTTACCCTCAAGGAAAACGTCTTCATGCAGGATAGCCAGGGAAGAATGATCTACGTTAGAAGAATAGATCAGAAAACAAAGGAACTAAAAACCGTCTCGATTTATGAAATGTCAAGAGGCCAGGTAACGTTGACCACGGCAGAAAGCGCAGTTATCTCATCAAACAAGTGGATACTCAGCAACGCGAAGATCTACCAGACGGATGCTTCCGGATTTCTCGGAGTGGAGATGCAGTTCGATACGGCAGAGTTTGAGATTGACGATGATATCGAGCGCTATCTTGCAAGTTTCAAGTCACCTAAGGAGAAGACTAGCTCCGAGTTGAGAGAAGACATACAGGCCTTCAAGAAGACGGGTATAAATACTTCATCTCTTGAAGTGGCTCTTCAAGAAAAGTACTCGATGTCGATAGCTCCGCTTGTCATAGTTCTTCTTGGAGTACCTGTTTCGCTGATGTTCAATCTTCAGTCGAAATCCTGGTCCGTGATACTGACTTTTCTTCTAGTAGTTATATATCAGGGTTCTGGAGCATGGCTCAGCGGCATGGGAAAGGAAAACCTAGTCAACCCTTCTCTGGCGCCCTGGATACCAAACATCATCTTCTCTATCCTTGGCTTAGTGATTTACTCGCTTATAGATACCAAGGCCAGCTACAGACTGTCGGAGTTTTTCTCCAGAATACTCAAAGTATCGGCAATTCTATTGATACTGCTGGTTCCCGGCCTTCTTCAGGGATCGGATATAAGGATCTTTGGAGGTACAATCGCAGGAACGAAGAACGGAAGGGAAATACTTCTTGGCGATGGCGTTACCGTCGAATATGTCAGCGACACAATGACCGCCACGATTGAAGCTTCCAATGCCTCAATACTTAACGTCGATTCGACTCCCGAATCGATTTCCTTTTGGGGAAACGTGAAGATGTTGAGCGATGAGACCACGATTCTTTCGGATAGACTGATACTCGATCTTACCAACGAACGAGTCGAAAGCCTCCAGGTTTTCTCGCGAACGGAAATTGAAGTCCCTGCGGCAAGAGGCGACACGTCGAAGACTGGCTCCAAGGTTCCATTCTATGTCTACGGAGACTATGTACAGTCTACGATAGAAGCATCGCCGACACTGAACATGAGCGAGGGGTATGTAACGACTTGCGACCAGGAACATCCGCATTATCGCTTCAGAGTCTCATCGGCGGTTGTGGTTCCGGGAAAGAGCATGTCCGTTCAGAACATGTTGATGTATATCGGCAACGTCCCGGTTTTCTATCTGCCGGCCTATTACTTCCCATTAGATGATCCCGATAGAAGACCGTTCGATGTTGACCTGAGCGGCATAGCCGATGCCGAGACAAGGATCACGGTTAGGTATCTCGAACTCGACTGGCTGCTGCTTCAGGGAACGTGGTATAGAAACTGGATGTCAACCGAGGACGCCTTTACCGCAAAGTCTGTTCTCTACACTCCTTTGGGAGATATAGAGTTGTTTGGGCAGTTCGGACAGCAGAAGGGAACGAGCTACGGCGCATATGTGCTACTCAAGCCTGCTTTTGAATTGCTAAGAATTCAGGGAGGCGCGCTCTATTTGAGCGGCCCCTCGCTGAAAGAGCTCCAGACTCCCTTCAGTGGAATAAACCTTGGGGAGAGTATTGTGAAAAACAAGGTTACTCAGCTTGACCCATTCGCCGTGAAGGAGTCATTAAATGCCACCGAGATGCAGCTTGCGTACGTTCAGCTTCTCTCTCCTGAGGATTGGGAACTGGAACTCGATGTAATCGGCGCCTTTGCCAGGTACGATGACAAGAACCTGTGGATGGTGAACCTGCAGAACCTGACCATACCGTCTGATGATAGTATCGATGCCGGCTTCTTCAAGTTGAGCACTTCGGAGTTCAGGGTCAACGGACTCTTCGGTCAGAGATATATAAATACGAATATTCTCTACTCGTTGAGGACCAAAGCCTCTGCCGTCAAGACTGAAGGTGTCCTGTTCGGCGCCGATTTGTCTGTTCAGTCGCTGAATTTCACTTTGGCTTCAAATGCGGCAACTATCACGGATCTCTTCATGCCTTCAAATATGGAGGACTTCGTGCTCGAGGTCAACAAATACCTTCTTGCTGCCGGTAATCTGAAGATAGGCGGAGATGTCAAGAGCACATTCGACGCATCGACAACTGAGCTAAACATAACGATGCCTGCCGATAAAAAAGGTATAGGCCGCAACTATCTTACTTTTGCCTCGGAAGACGGCAAACTGAAAATCAACGGCAGATATGCTCTTGACTACAATTCTTTGCATGAAAAGAACAACGATAGATTGTTCTGGATAGATCCCTTTGACATTCTCTATGATGGTTTCATCTCTTTGGAACTTAAGTTCTATTTCGAATCAAGGTACGACGGTTCTTTCAAGTTTGAAGGGAAGAAACTCCGTGTCTACAAAGATATTGAATTATACAAAGGTGCGTGGGGACCACTTTCGGTCGGCGTTGTTCTGGAACCCGCCTACGAAATGGCCTTCTTCTACGACTCAGATGAAGGCTGGAAACTCACGAAGAACGAAATACCCATAACCCTAAAGAATGAGCTTACCTATAGACCGTTTGATTGGTACTACATCGGAATACAGTACAATCCCGTTCTTACCTACGATTTTATGAACAAAGAATGGCGTCTCGATCATCCCGGAAAGCTTTTGACCGGTATTGAAACAGAAATCCTGAAGGCTGATTACATTCTTGAACTGGATTACGAAGAGCTGGTTGCCAGTCCCACTGAGATGAACTGGCTCGGTAAGGGACTTCTGAAAACAGAAGGAGAGGTAGAGTTCTGGGGAATGAAGTTTGGCCAGAAGACTGAGACAATCTTCATGCCTGTTACTTCCAAAGCATCCGAGACGTCCTACACCCTCACTTTTGATTCGGAGGTTTTCTCTCACCAGACCGAGAGCAAAGTGTACTGGCAGAGCGGGGATAAATTCGACGATTTCGTAAACAAGGAGAGATTGACCCTCGAAATCGCTAACGAAACAAAACTTGAATTCACGCTCGACTGGACGTTCGATGCCTCACCCAATGTTGCTGAAGATGAAAGAATGCTAAAGGATCTGGTCTTTGGTTCCTCTATCAAGATTAAAGACTTCGCCTCGCTTGGAGTGAAGTTCAGATATCCTTATCTTTCAGGCTCAAGAAAGATATACGACAGATTGAAGTTTGAGGTCAATGATCTCTCGGTGGGAGTAGTCTCCTGGAGGGCCGCTTCACTGGACTTCACGACGGATTTCACGAAGTTCGATTCAAAGTACAAGTATCCCGAAAAGTACTTCACTAAGTCAGAGTCTCAGGCTAGATTCCTGATATGGCAGTCGACACGGCTGACGATTTCAACTCTCTCAGTCGGTGAGTACTTTGTCGCGACCTCAACGGCGTCTGAAACCGGGTATTCTGCATACTCCTTTGGCATATCTAACGTCAAACTCGATAATAAAACTGTGCTTGGGGGTAGAACGGCGAAGTTCGAGGAGTTTGGACTCTCCATGGAACTCCGTATGGCTGAGGATTACTACTTCACAATGCACGTTAACGAACTTTTCTTCCCGATGGGCTCGCTCTCTGATACTCCAGGAGTTCTCAACAGGCTCTCTCTTGGAATAGACGGAAGCGGAAGAAGAAGCTTCGTCGAGATTGGGACTTATGCGGGAGATATTTCTCAATGGGATGAATCGATCTCGAAGATTTCACCGATGTACTTCGATCTGCACTGTATGGCCCTGGAAGTAGTACTGAGACTTAACTTCGGAAGTGAAGTCAACACGATCCAGGATTCTGTTGAGACAGTTGCGTTGAAATACTATATTAAGGAACTGAAGGATAGATATTTCGTGATCGGCCTTTATAAAGGCGCTCCGTTCTTCAGATTCAGATTCTGAGGTGAGAACTGTTGACTGACTACGTAAAGAGAAAGGAGCTTCTTCTGGAGCTCAACTCTAAGATAAGTGATTGCAGTCTCTGCCCGCTCAGCTCCTCGAGAACCAACACGGTCCCTGGAGAAGGCTCGATAGAAACACCTGTAGTGTTTGTGGGCGAAGGACCGGGGGCAGACGAAGACGCTTCCGGCAAACCTTTTGTGGGAAGGGCCGGCGAACTGCTTACGAAGATACTGGAATCCGTTGGGCTTTCGAGGCAAGATGTATTTATCACCAATATTGTGAAGTGCAGGCCTCCAAAGAATAGAGTGCCGACGGCCGATGAACAGAGGGCATGCTCAGCGTATCTACTCTCTCAGCTGGCAGTAATTAAACCCAAGGTCATTGTCGCATTGGGCGCGACAGCACTATCATATTTCGTGGCTCAGGACGGAATTCAAATCACCAAAGTAAGAGGACAGCTCTTCGACTGGATCGGAGGAGTAAAGGTCTTTGCAATGTTCCATCCCAGCTATCTTCTTAGGAATGCTTCAAGGGCGCCGGGTTCACCGAAGAGCTTGACCTGGGAAGACATTCAGAAAGTCAGAAAGATGTACGATCAGCTGCTTGCAGGAAAGGAAATCAACATATAGGAGGAAAGCATGGCCGAAAACTATTTGGTTACTGGAGGAGCAGGATTCATCGGATCACACGTTGTAGACCACTTGATTTCAGCTGGGAAGATACCCATCGTTGTGGACAATCTATCGAGTGGAAAGATTGAGAACTTAGATCCTCGAGCGCTCTTCTATGAACAGGACATAACAGATGTCGAAATGATGGAAAGGGTCTTCATGCTCCATAAACCGACCGCTCTCTTCCATCTGGCCGCTCAGATAAGCGTCTCCAAATCGGTTAGAGAACCCGAAGAAGATGCGATGATAAATATCATAGGCACGCTGAGGCTTCTGAAAATCGCGGCAAAATACGGAATCAAGAAGGTTATCTTTTCATCTACGGGTGGCGCGATCTACGGCGACGACGTCAAGAAGATTCCAACCGACGAACAAGAGCTTCCGAAACCACTTTCTCCGTACGGTATCGCAAAATTCTCAGTTGAAAACTACCTTAGATTCTTCTCGAACGAAATCGGTATGAAGTATATGGTCCTCAGATACGCCAATGTCTACGGCCCGCGACAGGACCCTTACGGAGAGGCAGGCGTTGTCGCGATCTTCTCGGAAAGGATGCTTCGCGGTCAAGAGGTTGTTATCTTCGGGGATGGGGAATGCGTAAGAGACTATGTCTTCGTAAGTGACGTCGCTAAGGCGAATCTTCTGGCACTGGAGAAATGCGAAAATGAAATCGTGAACGTTGGAACGGGAACAGGAACGTCGGTAAATGAATTGTTCGCGAAAATGAAGAATCTAACAGGTTATTCTAAAGAAGCGGTTCACAAAGAATCCCGGCCAGGTGATCTGAAGAGATCAATTCTTGATGCACATAAGGCTAGAAAACTTCTTGGCTGGGAGCCTGAAGTGAATCTTGAAAAGGGGCTTGAGAGAACAATTGAGTATTTCAGAAACGAACTGGTCTCCTCTCAGTGAGAGGCTTAGGCCAAGAGAGTTTGATGACGTTGTAGGTCAGGAGCACTTAACTGGAAACAAGGGGATTATTCGCGGAGCAGTTGAGAGTGGCAAGCTGTTTTCTATGATTCTATATGGTCCTCCTGGAACTGGAAAGACGACGATCGGCGAAATCATCAAATCGAAGCTTGGAAACCGATACCATTTTGAATTCTTCAGTGCCAGTCTTCAAGGAATCGCCGATTTGAAGAAGCATTTCGAACATGGTGAGAGACTGAAGAGGGTCGGCCAACAACTGGTGCTTTTCGTCGACGAAATTCATCGGCTGAACAAAAGTCAGCAGGATGTCTTCCTTCCGGTGACCGAGAAGGGTCTTATAATCCTTATCGGCGCCACAACGGAGAACCCCAGTTTCGAGGTCAATCCCGCTCTTCTCTCGCGCTGCAGACTTGTTATTTTGAAAAATCTAAAGCAAGAGGACATTGCCAATCTTCTCAGAAAGGCAATGGTGAAGGACAGTCTTCTGAGAGAGTCATGTGTAAAGGTCAACGAAGACGTGATAGATGTGATTTCTCAGAGCAGCGGAGGCGACGCCAGAATAGCACTAAACCTTCTCGACACTCTCGTAGAGAGCGCTGCGGCTCTAGACAGACCCGTCCTTGATTTGGAAGTCATGAATGAACTCTCTGTACTCCCATCGGGAAGGTACACGAAGAAGGGAGAGGAACATTATGACTTGATCTCTGCATTCATAAAGAGTATGAGAGGGAGCGATCCCGATGCGGCTCTTTATTACATGCTAAGAATGCTTGAGGGCGGAGAGGACCCAAAATTCATAGCAAGGAGGATGGTCATCTTTTCTTCTGAGGATATCGGCCTGTCAGATCCGATGGCGCTGGTTGTTGCCAATGCAGCTTTTGAAGCCGTGAACAATGTTGGCTTGCCGGAGTGCAAACTTAATCTTTCAGAGGCCGCGATCTATCTTTCGGTGGCCACAAAAAGCAACAGAACCTACAGCGCAATGTCAAAGGCACAGGAAAGCGTAAAGAAGACTCCTAACCTGGAAGTTCCGCTGAAATTGCGCAATGCCGTAACGAAAGTGATGAACGAAATGGGATACGGTAAAGGCTACAACTATCCTCACAGCTCGGGAGGCTTTTCAAGGGAGTTCTACCTGCCCGAATCAATAAAGGAGGAAGTCTTTTATGTTCCAGGAGAAAGCGGCAAAGAGAAACTCGTTCTTCAAAGACTTAGATCGTTATGGAAGGGCATGAAGAATTACCCGGAAGAAAAATGAAGAGTTTCATTCTCGAAGAGGGAAGAGTCGTTCAGCTTGAGATTTCGGATATTACTGAACAGGAAGTTGACGTCATTGTCAATGCGGCGAACGGTTACTTGAGGCATGGGGGAGGCGTAGCCGGAGCGCTTGTAAGGGCTGGTGGAAAAGAGATACAGCTTGAGAGCGACGCCTATGTTCGCGAGAACGGCCCTCTGGAAATTGGCGGGGTGGCCGTTACAGGAGCCGGCTCTCTTCATGCTAAAAAGATAATCCACGTATTCGGCCCACAATATGGTGAGCTCAATCTCGAAGAAAAGCTCTACTCTTCGTTTGCACACGTACTAAAAAAAGCTGCCGAAATGGAAGCCGTTACGCTTGCCACTCCGGCAATTTCTACAGGGATTTTCGGGGTTCCGGTATCTATTTGCGCAAATCAATTTCTAAGAGCCGTTGGCGATCATCTATCCGAAAATAAATCCACTTCTCTGAAGCTAATTAAGATGTGCCTGCTCGACAAGAAGGCTTACGATGAGTTCCTTTTGATCGCACTCGACTATTTCAGTTCAGTAGAATAACCCTAAAAACTCCCTCTTCCAGAAGCTCCTCGGCCGTTGACTCGTCCCTTGTTAACCATACAGTATATATGTCAACTTCTTGACCTTCATATTCGAGCGCGATGGGATCGTTCTGCAGAACATAGTTGTACTCTTCTTCATTTACCCGCACTATCTTTGCATTACCTATGTAATCTGAAGTCTTGCCGCGGAAAACGTCGAAAGTTGTCGACTCATATGCCTTCTCTCCAATGAAGCGGAGTATCGGAACGAAATCTTTTGCGGGGACAAAGCCCGGCAAATTTGTCAGGAGAGCGCCTTCATTCGTGAAGAACCATAGTGTCGGCGTTCCCCTAATCTGGAAGTAGGCGTAAAGGTCATTATATGTCATTTCCTTCAATTCCTCTCCAACCATGTAAGAAGCCGTTCCGGGATTTCTTCTATAAATCTCAGCAAAGACAAAGCCAGCTCTCAGCAAATTTTGAACAGTTTCGTCTGAAAGCGTCTCCTTCACAAACTTGACGCAGTAGACACAGCTGGTGTCAGAGAACATGACTATGGCCTCTTTGTCTTCGATCTGAGCAAGTTTTAGAGCAGTATCGAAATCGTCCAGCATTCCGGAATAAGAGAAAACCATAGCGGGTAGAACCAGGATAAGCACAAAGATTATCTTTTTCATTAAATCAACCTCCCGTTGAGAACTGTAGTAAGTTTAGGTTTCCTGTCATAGTTAGAAGCCCCGCCGCAAGTAAAACAACGAAGACCGCCACCTTGACAGCCTTCCTCCATCTGCTCTCACCGCCAAATGAGATGTTAGAAGTCAGTTTTGCCACAAGACCGCTGAGCGTAAGGAAAGGTATGCTTAGGCCGAGCGAATAGACAAACAACATAAGACCACCCTCGCCTATTGCGGATTGATTGGCTGCCAGAACGAGAATCGATCCGAGTATAGGACCGGCACAGGGTACCCACACGAGACCGAGTACTGCCCCCAGGACAAAACCGCTTACAGCCGAACCACCAAACTTCCAAACGTTCAAATTTACTCCCTTGAGGCCTATTTCAAAGAGATAGAGGAATGCGAAGAGAATGAAGAGACTTCCAGAAATGATGTTCATCATGACTACATTCTGCCTGATAAACGTCCCAAGCCCCGTTGCTCCGATTCCAAGTATGAAGAAGAAAATTGACATTCCCAGGGTAAAAAACGCTCCCCTTATAAAACGAGCCTTCGCATTGCTCGCGCCACCCATCAGCACTCCGAAGAAAACCGGAATCAATGGAAGGATACAAGGAGAAAAGAAAGAAAGCAGTCCCCCTAGCAACGCGCTGCCGTAAGTGACACTGGTCGTTACGATTGGACTGATCATTGGTGATAAACCTAGAGTTCCCGTTGCCGCAGAAGTCAATTCATTCATGTTACCCCTCCCGGGTATAGTATAAACTATTTCGATTTTCCATGCAAATGAAATCTTTGTGAAGTTGTCAGACAGGTTACGCTTTGCGCGGGAACAAAGGATATGGTTAGAAAGATCAAGTTACGAAGGGCGGGTAAAGAAAACCGGGTTAATAAGAGCGGGTTTTGCTTGATAAAAGAAGTATCTCAGGAAATAAGCCTGAAAGAACGTGGTACAGGTAAGGGTTAGGGGGTCGGAAAGAACACGGATAATAC
>Ga0334900_1003128_pt1 | contig 13349 bp, 17 predicted proteins | sample GraSluR3_MG_2_FD_207231 | JGI IMG/M metagenome (GOLD analysis project Ga0334900, IMG submission 207231) | Sludge microbial communities from methane-producing bioreactor in Wageningen University, Netherlands - Granular Sludge_31_08-R3 | ecosystem: Engineered > Bioreactor > Anaerobic >...
CTTTGGCCTTGGGGGGTGGTGAAGTAAAAATGGTTGAGCTGGCTGAGGCTTACGGTATTTTTGCTAATTTGGGAGAAAAAGTGGCCCTAAACCCAATTTTGGAAATTGAAAATTATTTGGGTGAAGTTATCTATGAAAAACAAGTAAAAAAAGAAAAAGTGGTTGAATCAAAATATGCTTATCTGATTAATTCTATATTGAGTGATAATGAAGCAAGATCCCCTGTTTTTGGCTTGAATTCTCAATTAAAAATAGATGGAAAAACGGTGGCAGTAAAAACTGGAACGACAAATAATTTGAGAGATAATTGGTGTATTGGCTGGACACCGTCTTTTTTGGTATCAGTTTGGGTGGGAAATAATAACAATGAACCGATGAGCTATGTAGCTTCTGGAATATCAGGGGCAACTCCAATTTGGCACAGAATTATGAAAAATTTAATTAAAGATAGTAATGAAAATTGGTCGATACCAGAAGGAGTTTATAGAGCTAATGTTTGTGGTAAAGAAGATTTTTTTGTTGATGGAACTGAAAAAAATATTACTTGCCAGCCTACAAAGATTGAAAACTCAGATTAGAGGAACTGTCTCCCAATAAATTTTTTTGATGATTTGGGGAATCTTGGATGCAGATTGGCTGATATCAGATAATCCAGAAATTTCCAGATGAATATAAAAACTATTTTTGGGTAAAATAATTTGGGTAGTATAGGTGTATTTGGACTCGAGGTCTTTGATTGATTGTTTATAATTTATCCCTTGGGGTAAAACAGAAGAAACAAGTGAAGATGAAGAAGGGGTAGCTTCTTGTAAAACACTAAAATAATTATCAGGAGAAATTTCTTTGTTTTTGTTAGAAAAATATGTAGTAGGTGTTTTGACGATAATCAACCAATCGTTATTATCTTTTTTGATGATATCGTTGACTGAATTTATTGGATTGGAGGCGGATATTTTGGGCATTTTTTGATAAGAAAAGGAAAAATTTTTAAGCCAAAATTGAATCCTATTAAAAGAATAAAAAAGAAAACTGAGACCAATAGTTAAAAAAATAGAAATGAGAAGACAATTTCTTTTTAAACGAATATTTTTTTCTTGATTAATTTTTTCAAAAATATCCTGTTGTTCTATTTTTGTTTTTTTGTTTTTTTCTGGTTTGGGAAGCATAGTTTTTTTTGCTTAATTTCTTTAAGGGTTAAAATGTTGTTTTTGGCACCAAGCTCGGAAACAACTGAAGCCGAATTTCTAACTCCCCACAAAAGGGCTTCTTGGGAGCTAAGGCCGTAAATTAAGGCAGCGGTGAAAGCAGAACCAAAAGCATCACCAGCACCTGTTTCATCAACGGCATGAATGTTTAAAATTGGTGAATAATATATTTGTTCATTTTCAAAAACATAGGCGCCATCTCGGCCATTAGTAACTGAGGATATTTTGGCTCCATATGATTGTAATTTTGGCCAAAAATTTTTGTTGTCAAAATTTAGTTGAGTCAAGTCTTGAGCCTCCATTCTATTTAAAAGCAAAAAATCTACATGTTGTAATAAGGGGATTAAAATTTGTCTTTTTTTTAATTCCCTATTGCCTGGATTTAGAGCAATTTTAATGTTGTTTTCTTTGGCAAAACCAATTAATTTTTCCAATAAATTGATATTGCCAGACAAAGAGCTAATATAAAACCATTTTGTTTTTTTGATTTTTGACCAAGGAATATGTTTTTCTTGTAAATCATACTCTCCTCTATCAACCAAAACAGAACGGGTACCGTCGTTGGCGACTAAAATAATGGAATAATCGGTAGTACTTTTGGGATCGACTATTAGAAGACGACGATTAACTCCAAATTTTTTTAGAGATTTTTTAATAAAATAGTTAAGATGGTCATCACCAACTAACGAGAGACAGCCTGTTTTTAGCTCAAGTTTGGAAAAAGTAACAGCAGTATTAGTCGCCCCACCACCACAAGTAAAAAAACCTTGACTGATTTCGCTTTTTGTAGAAGGAGCAACACCTAAAAGGTCTTTCGTCAAAATAAGCTTGTCTGACATGGCATAAATATCGAGAACAGCACTGCCAATGGTGATAATATCAAACATATTTATTTAAATTTAAATTATAAAGTTGATAAAGTTCGTCGGGTTGGCCAGATTGACCAAATTTGTCATTAACAGCAATATGTTTGAATTTACAAGAAACACCTCTTGATAATAAAATTGAAGCGACGGCTTCTCCTAAACCACCATTTTTTTGATGATCTTCGATTACAATAACATTTTTGGTTTTTTTGGCTGACTTAACAATAGTCTCTTCATCCAAAGGTTTGATTGAGGCGCAATTGATAATTTCTACTGATTTATCTTTAATTTCTAATGCTTGAAGCAAAATTGAGCCATGACCCAAAACAGTTAAATCTTTGCCCTTTTGCAAAATATCATTTTTGCCAATAGTAAATTTGTGCTGATAATTGTAAAAACAAGGGGTGTCAGGTCTTACTAGTCGCAAATAAGCTGGTTTACGGCTATAGGTGATAGTTTGAGTGATTAGCTTAGTTTCTTGGGCATCTAGGGGAGCAAAAACTTCCATATTGGGTAAACATCGAGTAAGAGAAATATCGGCAAGCATCTGATGAGTCGCCCCCAGAGTACTGCTAAGTAATCCTGAATGAGAGCCAATAATTTTTACTGGTAAATTGTTGTAACAAATTGATTGGCGAATTGTGGCCCAATTTATAGCTGGAGAAAAACAAGAAAAGGAAGTTAAAAAAACAATTTTACCAGCTTTAGCTAAACCAGCAGCAACACCAGCCGCGTTGTTTTCGGCAACACCGCACTCAATAAAACGAGAAGGAAATCTTTGTCGAAATTTTTTAAGAAATAAAGCTGAAGCTAAATTAGCATTGACAACATAAATATTGCGATTTTTGGCAGCTAACTTGATTAAAGTTTTACCAAAGGCTTTTCTGGTTGAGGCTTTTTTGATTGGATTCATTATTGCTCTAACTCCTTTTTGGCTTTTAAATAAGCAATTTCAGACATGTTTTTGACATCGTGATAACGATATTTGTTTTCCATAAAAGAAATACCTTTGCCTAAAATAGTGTTGGCAATAATACAAGTAGGTTTTTTTTGGAAAGTGGCTTTTTTGAAAGCACTAATTAAAGCATCTAAGTGATGTCCGTTAACTTCAAAGACCTGCCAACCAAAATTTTGATATTTTTGTTTTAAATTAGTAAGAGGCATAGTTTCTTGTATCGTACCGTCAATCTGAGTTTTGTTGTGATCAATAATATTGATTAAATTTTTTAATTTGTATTTGTTGGCAAAACTAATTGCTTCCCAAATTTGACCTTCTTGATGTTCCCCATCTGAGCTTAGACAAATAGAATAATGCTTCTTGTCGCCTAGAGCTAAACCAGCGGCAAAAGATAAGCCTTGGCCAAGACTTCCGGATGAATATTCAACTCCCGGAACTTGAGTAGAAACATGCCCTTGCAGTGGAGAACCTAAATCACTGTAAGTTAAAAGTTTTTCTTTGGGAAAATAACCTTTTGATGCCAAAACAACATAATAAGCACTGGCTAAATGTCCAGCAGAGAGAACAAAATGATCTTTGTCGAAATTAAATAAATTACAGTAATAAAGGGCAATCATAATATCGAGAGCAGAAAGAGATCCCCCGATATGTCCGTTTTTTTTGTAAATAACTTCAAGCAAATCGAGTCTTAATTGTTTTTTGTATTTGTTTAAAATATGTTGATCAAAAAATTGAAGCATTAATTAAGTATAGATTAGTTAGTAGTGATTAGTAAATAGTAAATGGTAATTTAGGTTATAATAGACTTAATGGAAAAAATATTTAATCAATATTATCCAAAAATTAAATCTTTTGTCAGGAAAAGGATTGATGATGAAGGAGTAGTCGAGGAAATAAGTAATGATGTGATGGTGGTGGCTTTGAATTCTACTTGTACTTTTCAAAATAAATCTTTATTTTTTAGCTGGCTATGTGGTATAGCAAAACACAAAATTGTCGATTATTACCGAAAGAAAAAATTAAAAACAATTCTTTTTTCTATCTCCCCTTATTTTGAAGAAATTTCGGATGGAGCCTTAAATCCAGAAAAAGATTGTTTGAAAAATGAACTAAAAAAAGAAATTTACAAAACTTTTTCGGAAATTAAGAAGGATTATGGAAAAATCTTACGACTTAAATATCTAGAGGGCTTGAGAATAAAAACAATTGCTAAAATAATGAAAACTACAGCTAAGGCAATTGAATCCAAATTAATGAGGGCCCGATTAAGTTTCAAAGAAAACTGGAATTATGATAAGAAAGAGGATTAAAAAAGTAGGTAAAATTTTCTTTTTAATTTTGGTGCGACAAGCTTGGTTTTTTTTATCCAATTGCTACAATTTGATATTTCAACCAGATGTTACTTTGCGAAAAATAAGTACTGATAAATCTCAAAAAATATTATTAACTATTATGGTTTTGATGCCAACGATATCTTATATTGGAGCTAGAATTTTGTGGGATAATTACAAATATGGTGGTTTGATAAATTCGGTAGGTAAGGTTTTTGTAATAGTCTTGTTAACCCAAATTATAATTTTTTCATATTTAATATATTGGTTATTGAGAGTGATTTTTTATGATAAGACGACTAAAAGAGTATGATGAAAATAGTAACCAAAAAAATCGAGTATAAATCAGAAAAACAATTTGAATTTGCTGACATAACAGATAAAATTGAAAAAATTGTGGAGGAAAGCAAAATTAAAGAAGGACAAGTTTTAATTTATTCACAACATACTACTTTGGGAATAAGGATTAACGAAAGAGAAAGAGGTTTTTTCCACGATTTTGCAAAAACAATAGAAAAGCTGATACCAAAAAGTGAATATTATGAACATAATGATTTGACTATAAGGACGGAAAATTTGGTTTGTGATCCAGGAGCTTCAGATTGTATAAACGGTCATAGCCATTGTCAACATATGCTTTTGAGTACTTCAGAAACAGTACCGATTAGTGAAGGTAAAATTATGCTGGGAACTTGGCAAAGAATTTTTGCAGTGGAATTAGATTGTTGTCGTACAAGAAAAGTATTAGTACAAGTAATAGGTAATTTATAATGAATTGATTAGATTGACTAATTCTTTGAACATATCTTTTTCGGTAACTGTTTTGATAATTTCGCCTTTTTTAAACAGAACACCACAATTTTTACCACCAGCGATACCGCAATCAGCTTCTTTGGCTTCACCTGGACCATTGACGATACAGCCCATAACCGCCACTTTAATCGGTTTTTTGATAGTTAATAAAAATTTTTCTACTTGGTTGGCTAAAGTGAACATGTCGTATTGAGTGCGACTACAAGTAGGACAAGAAACTAGGGTCGGAGAATCTTTTTTTAAATTAAGTTGTTTTAAGATTTCTATACCAGCCTTAATTTCATCAACTGGAGATGAAGTAAGAGAAACCCGAATTGTATCCCCTATGCCCTGCAAAAGTAAGGTGCCGATACCAATACTTGACTTAATAGTACCAGCATAATTAGTGCCAGCTTCGGTTATACCAAGATGAACTGGATAATCATATTGTTCGCTAAATAATTGGTAAGCCTGCACCGTGGTGTTGATGTCAGAAGTTTTGAGGGAAACAATAATTTGATCATAATTTAAATCTTCTAAAATTTTGATATGACGAGAGGCTGACTGGACTAACCCTTCTGGAGTTAGGGGAATATCTTTTTCTAAAGAACCACCGTTGATGCCAATACGAATAGGAACTTTATACTCTTTGGCTAACTTAACTACTTCTCTAACATGAGAGATATCACCAATATTTCCAGGATTAATGCGTAATTTATCAACTCCTTGTCTAATGGCTTCGAGGGCAAATTTGTAGTTAAGATGAATATCAGCAACAATGGGGATATTTATTTGTTTTTTTATAAGGCCGAAATTTTTGACACTTTCCATATCCAAAACACCCATTCTAATAATGTCGCAACCGTATTTTTGAGCTTCTTTGATTTGAGAAACAACTTTTTTGATATCATGAGCATCCGCTTTAACCATTGTTTGAACTGTAATGGGAGCGTCACCACCAATAAAAATATTACCGACTTTAATTTTTTTAGTTAATTTGCGAGAGATATTCATAAACTTCATTTAAAACTTCTTCTGGGGTCGATGCTCCGGAAGATAAACCAATAATTTTATATTTTTTGATATTGTGTTTTTTTAACTCTTTTAGAGAGTCAATAATGATCGATGGTTTACCTGTCGAAAGGGCGGTTTCGTGAAGACGAAGTGAATTGGAACTGGCGGGAGAACCAATAATAATCATACAATCGACTTTTTGGCTTAATTTGAGAACAGCTTGTTGTCTTTCGGTGGTGGCTGGGCAAATGTGAGGAAAAATAGTAAGCTGGGGAAATTTTTCTTTTAAATAATCAATAACTTTTTGGGTTTCATTGACTGATAGAGTGGTTTGAGTAATTAATATTGAATTATTTTTGACTTTGATTTTTTTGTACTCATCGAGAGTGTATGGAGTGATATTTTCCCCTTGAGCTACGACACCGACAACTTCATCATGATTTTTGCTGGAAACAAGATAAATAATATCTTTATCTTGATTTTTTTTGACAAATTGGTGAACTTGCAATACCAAGGGGCAGGTAGCATCAATAACGGTTAAATTTCTTTTTTGGGCCTCTTGATAAACTTGTGGAGTAGCTCCATGAGCTCTAATTATGATAGAAGAACCGTGAGGAATATTGTTAATATCATAAACTGTTTTTATTTTGAGAGAACGAATCACATGATCATTGTGAACAATATCTCCCAATAGATAGGTATTTTGAGGGTTGGCATTTTGAGCTATTTGAACAGCTCGTCTGACCCCAGAACAAAAACCATGAGGGTCAGCAATAAAAATTTTCATAGTATATTATAACAATTAAGGTATAATTCACCTATGAAATTGTTTGTGTGGGATTTTCATGGAGTATTAGAACAAGATAATGATTTGGCACTGATAGAGGTGACCAATATTATCTTGAAAAAAAATGGCTTTAAAGCAAAAATTGATTTAAAAATTCGAAATTTACTTTATGGAAGAAGATGGTATGAATATTTTGAACATATTTTGCCAGATGAAAATTATAGTACTCACATGGATTTAACTTGCCAATCTTATATTTACAATGATACCCACCCAGAAGTTTCCACAAAATATATTAAACCAGCCAATTGGGCTGAAAAAGTTTTGACACAAATACAAGAAAAGAAACATGACCAGATATTAATTTCTAATACAAATACAAACTCATTAAATACTTATTTAAATCTGGTAGATTTGAAGAAATTTTTTGTTGATGAAAAAATCTTTGGAACTGATTCTCATAGAAATAAAAGACCAAAAACTAAGTTTGAATATTTACAAGATTATTTAATTGATAAAAAATTTAAAGAAATAATAATTATTGGTGATGCTTTGGAAGAATGGAAAATGGCAGATAAATTAAGGGCTAAATTTTATCAATACGCCCATGAAGGTAAAAATTTCCGTCAATGTCCAATTTGTAAAAGAATTACTGATTTAAGGGATATTTTGGTAGAAATATGAAAATAAATTCTCATTCAACTCACTGCTTTTTGGTAAGAAATGGAAAGGTTTTGCTGGGAATCAAAAAAAGAGGGATTGGTTGGGGAAAATGGAACGGAATTGGTGGTAAAAAACAAACAAAAGATAAAACAATAATTGATACATTTATCAGGGAAACACAGGAAGAAATTGGGGTGACACCAATTGAATATAAAAAAATGGCATTTTTGAAATTTTATTATCTAGCAAACCAAAAAGATAATCAAACAAGCACTGTATTTGTGACAACAAAATGGAAAGGTAAGCCAATAGAAACAGCTGAAGAAAAGCCAAAATGGTGGCCGATTAACAAACTCCCTTTTTACAATATGTGGGAAGATGATCCTAGTTGGTTACCTTTCGTTTTGTCAGGAAAATTTATTAAGGCAAAATATGTTTTTGATAAAGATGGAAAAATTAAGAAGTTTGAAGTGAGGGGTGAAAAATTAACTAATAATCGGTAACTTTGGTATAATACCAGCATGCGTTTTTGGGAAAAAGATATATCAGTTCAAAAATTTCCAGCAAGGAAACAAATAGATGAAGTGCTCCATAAAACACCCGATGAGGGATTATTTTTAGATAATTTACCTAAATTAAATATAGAGGTATTAAAATCAGTGATATATAAAAACTATTGTTGTTATGATTTTGTCTTCGGAGAAAAAGGATCTTTCGATACTTTTTGGGAAAATTTACCTTTGATAGCTAGATTTACTGAACAAAAAGAAGGAGCAATAATAATATATTTTGAGAATAATTTTTCAATAGATGAAAATATCAAACATGTCGGTTGGATAGAACAAGACACCAATAAGGTAATATCTAAATGGGGAAAACATGAAAATATTTATCGCCATGATTACTGGAATGTTCCATTAGTTTATGGAAATAGAATAACTTGTATAGAAGATGTATGGAATTGATTGAGACCCGGATGGGAGTCGAACCCATCTACGCGGTTTTGCAGACCGCTGTCTAACCGCTTGACTACCGGGTCGGATAGATAGGATATTTTAACATAAACCCCTCCCCCTACGGGGACTCCCCTTGACAGGGGAGATTATTTTGATTTTTATTCTGTCCCTGCGGGGCAGGCCGGGTCGGATAGATAGGATATTTTAACATAAAATACCCCGTATTTGCGGGGTATTAAAATATTACGGAGTTTTATCCCGCCGTTGCGGGATGACGGATTACCGTCACATCATGCCGCCCATACCGGACATGTCGGAAGTTGGAGCTTTTTCTTTTTCGGGAATATCAGTGATTAAGACATCTGTAGTCAAAATCATTGTTCCGACAGAAACAGCGTTAATCAATGCTGATTTGGTAACTTTGGCTGGGTCAAGAACACCAAATTTAATCATAGAGCCAAATTCTCCTGTTTTGGCATTGTAACCAAAATCAGATTTTTTGTCAGCCAATAATTGATCTTTAATCTTATTGAAGATAAAGCCAGCATCTTCACCACAATTTTGGGCTAATTTGCGAATGGGTTGCTCAAGGGCGAATTCTAAAATAGCTATACCCATATTTTCTTCTGGAATATCTCCTTTCTGCTTATTTAGTGCAAAAGAAGCACGAAGAAGAGAAATACCACCACCAGGAAGAATTCCTTCTTCGACAGCGGCTTTGGTAGCATCAATGGCGTCCTTAACTCGCTCTAGTCTTTCTTTCATCTCGACTTCGGTAGCACCACCAACTTGAAGAACAATAGCTCCACCAATCAACTTAGCGATTCTTTCTTGTAATTTTTCTTTGTCATAGTCGGAAGTTTCTTTGGATATTTGGGTTCGAAGTTGAGAAACTCTAGCAGCGACTTCTGATTTTCTACCAGCACCACCGATGATTCTGGTTTTGTCTTTGTCAGAAGTAATTGAGTCAGCTCGACCACAATACTCCATGGGATCAAGAGTATCAAATTTAACACCTAAATCCTCGGAAATTACCTGACCGCCAGTCAAAACGGCAATATCTTCGAGCATGGCTTTTCTTCTATCACCAAAACCAGGAGCTTTAACAGCAAGAACTGAAAAAGTGCCACGAATTTTGTTGACAACTAAGGTAGCCAAAGCTTCACCTTCAATATCGTCAGCAATGATGACAAAATTTTTGGTGATTTTAACTAATTTTTCCAAAAAAGGTAGGATGTCTTGGATAGAGGTGATTTTTTTGTCAGTAATAATAATATAGGGATTTTCGATACTGGCTTCCATTTTTTCGGTATTGGTCGCGAAATAAGGAGAGAGGAAACCTTGGTCAAATTCCATCCCGGAGGTTTCTTTGGTTTCTAATCCCATACCCTTACCTTCTTCGGCGGTAATCAAACCATCACGACCAACTTTGACGACAGCTTCGGCAATTTTTTTACCAATATTTTCATCACCAGCAGAAATTGTGGCCACTTGCTCAATACTATCTTTGTCATTAATTCTAATTTCTTTTTTCATACTGTCTAGTTCACTTATAACTGCTTTTAATCCTTTTTCGAGACCATAGCGAATAACCATTGGGTTAACACCTGCTGTTACATACTGAAGACCTTTATTGACAATTGCTTGAGCCAAAAGTGTAGCGGTGGTAGTGCCGTCACCAGCATTATCATTGGTTTTGCTGGCGGCTTCTTTTAATAATTGAGCACCCATGTTTTCGTAAGCGTCTTTTAATTCAATTTCTTTGGCGACAGAAACACCATCGTGAATAACAGTGGGGCCACCCCATTTTTTGTCGATAGCGACATTTCTACCCTTAGGACCAAGAGTGGTAGTAACAGCATCGGCTAAAATATTAATTCCTTGTAAAAGTGATTGACGGGCATCTTGCCCAAATTTTAATTGTTTCATATTAGATATTAGATCGTAGATTGTAGTTCGTAGATCTTTTTTTTAAATTAATTAATAATGGCCATGATGTCATCGAATTTTAAAATAAGATAATTGACATCATCTAATTTGTAATCTTTACCACCCCATTCACGATAAATAACAACATCTCCTTTTTTGACAGGAGATTTGACTTCTTGACCGTGTTCAAAAATAGAATCACCAAAGGCAAGGACTTCTCCTTGTTGGGGTTTTTCGTCATGAGAATCAGGAATAAGAATACCTGAGGCAGTTGTTTTTTCTTGTTTTTGTGGTTTGACTAAAATGTAGCCAGCCACTGGTTGAATATTTAGTTTTTTCATAGCTTTGAGATTATAACAAATAATAACTATTAAATTTTATTCCGCCAAAAGGCGGACTTCGGATTTATTATTATAGCAGATAAATCCTTGGACTGCTAATATTATATTTAAGATGAAAAAACTGTCAAGAGAGAAAAAGTGTTATTTCTTTTGTTGAGATGGCTTTGAGTCGGATTTAATGGGTTTGGTTTCAACTGTAACCTTACCAGCTTCACTTTCGATGCCATGCGTAACTATGGCATCTGGATTTCCTAAAAACCTTTCTGTCTTTCTATCTATATTTGAATTAGAAAAATGTTCACCTGGCATAGATAGGCGTATTATATCACTTTTTGTTATTATTTCTATCTTTTTCCCAATTTTTGGGGTTGTCTTGAATATAACGTTTGATGGCGAAATATTCCCTTTCGTTTCGAATTATCCGATCGTGAAAACGCGATTGCCAGAAGAAATTAAGATTATTTTTATTACAATATTGTTTTACGGATGATTTAAATAATTTAATAGCCAATGAAATTGTTTGTGTTGATTTATTAGCTAATTGTGAAAAATCTATTTTATTTTTTATTAAATTGTTGTTGTTTTGTAGGAACGCATCATGATGCGTTCCTACAGATGAAAATAAATCATTTATATTTAATATTCCGTGTATGTGATTTGGCATGACACAATATTTATTAATTTTAATTACTGGAAAATGGTTGGGTATTTGTGTCCAAAATTTATTGACAATTTTTCCAATTTGGGATAAATTCATTGTGTTATTCGTTATTTCACTAAAATAATTTTCCCTATCTTTTGTACAAATCGTAATAAAATAGTAACCATTTTCAGAATAATCATAGCCGGGCAAGCGATATTGTTTTTCGATTTTGAAGGGAAATTTTTTAAATTTCACAAATTTATTATATGTTTTTTGCGGTATAATTGCTCAGTATGACAAAGATAATTGATATAAAAGCCCGAGAGATTTTGGCTTCGGGAGGAGAACCAAGTTTAGAAGTTTCAGTTTATCTGGAAGACGGTAGTGTCGGAGAGGCATCTGTTTCTTATGGTGCATCGGCTGGATCAAAAGAAGCTTTTGTTCTTTTTGATGAAGATAAAAATCGCTATAACGGTAGAGGGATGCTTAAGGCTAAGGCTAATGTTTTGGAAATTATTAAACCAGCTGTAATTGGAATGGATGCAATGAATTTACGCGCTATTGATGAAAAAATGATTGAATTAGATGGGACAGAAAATAAGGCTAAATTGGGAGCTAATGCAATTTTGGCGGTAAGCATGGCAGTGGCAAGAGCTGGAGCCAATAGTAAAAAAGTTGAACTTTATACCCACCTAAGAGATTTATGGCAAATTGATGGCGAGATTACTTTACCTAAACCAATGATTGTGATGATTGAGGGTGGTAAACATGCTGACAACAGTACTGATATGCAAGAATTTTTGATTAGCGCAATGGGAAATAAAACAGCAGTTGAAAATGTGCGAATGGAAATGGAAATTTACAAAGCCTTAAAGAGTATTTTAAAAGCCGAAGGTTTATCGACTAATGTTGGAAATGAAGGAGCTTTTGCACCCAACGGTATCAAAAGCAATGAAGCACCATTAGAATTTTTTATGCAAGCAATTGAAAAAGCGGGCTATAAAGCAGGGGTCGATGTGGGTATATCAATTGATGCGGCGTCATCTGAATTTTATAATGACGAATTAAAAAATTACGAATTACGAATTGAAAATAAAATCTTAACATCAGCAGAGATGATTGAATACTTAAAACCATGGGTAGAAAAATATCCAATTATTACAATGGAAGATATGCTTTCGGAATTTGATTGGGAAAATTGGCCTAAATTAGTGGAGAATTTTAGTGATAAATCTTTAATCATTGCTGATGATTTGACAGTAACCAATACTAAACTTTGGCAAAAAGCAATTGACGTCAAGGCGGCCAATGCAATTTTGATTAAATTAAATCAAGCTGGCACAGTGACGGAAACCATGGATTGTTGTATGCTGGCCCGAAAATATAATTTAGCAACGGTCCCCTCTCATCGAGGTGGAGGTGAAACAAATGATACATTTTTGGTAGATTTGGCGGTAGCTGTGGGCAGTGCTTATATAAAAGTTGGACCGACTAGAGGTGAGAGAGTATGTAAATATAATAGGTTGATGAGGATAGAAGAGGAGATAAACAATAATGGCTAAAATATATTTATTTAGACACGGACAATCAGAATTTAATTTAAAAAAAATTTTTACTGGTTGGAAGGATCCTGATTTGACCGAATTGGGTGTAGAACAAGCTAAATTTTTGGGTGAATTGTTGAAAGACAAAAAAATTGATTTGGCATATAGAAGTCGATTGATTAGATCAAAAAAAACTTTGGAAGAGATATTAAAATTTCATCCAGAATGTAGAGAAATAATCGTGGATGATAGGATGATTGAGAGATCTTATGGTGACCTGGCTGGTCAAAATCACCAAAAAATAATTGATGAATTTGGAC
>Ga0334900_1003138_pt1 | contig 13312 bp, 4 predicted proteins | sample GraSluR3_MG_2_FD_207231 | JGI IMG/M metagenome (GOLD analysis project Ga0334900, IMG submission 207231) | Sludge microbial communities from methane-producing bioreactor in Wageningen University, Netherlands - Granular Sludge_31_08-R3 | ecosystem: Engineered > Bioreactor > Anaerobic > Unclassified...
CACGTGCCTCGCGAGTCATGATATATGGAATTCCTCTGCCACTTCGTTCGAAGGGGCCTGGAACCACTGCCACAAATATTCCATTAGGAACCATATTTTTGGCCTCTGAAAAGCAGTGCAGATGGCCTTTGTGGAGTGGGTTGTATTCTGTGAAGTCTGCCAATAGCTCAACATCTGATGTGGATTCTATAAACTGGGGTCTGATTCTTAAATCGTTCAGGAATACTTTTTTATCCCTGGCAATAACAGATTTCACAAATTCTTCAGAAGACATGATAATCCATCTAGATTTTTATCATCATCAAAGTTATATGATTATTTTTACAAATCATCTATAATCATCTTTATCCAAGTTGTCATCATGCAACTAGGAAGGTTAATTATTTGGTTTTAGGTGTAAAATGTTAGACTTGTGTCTTGTGAACTGTAAGCTGGATACTGACAGTAAAGAAGTCTGTTTGGGAATTGAAGATGGAAAAATCTTATCCATTAAGAAATTACCATCCAAGGCAGATGCTACCCTGGATTTGCAGGGTAAAATCGTCCTACCAGGCCTGATTGATGCCCATGTTCATTTCAGGGATCCTGGACTTACACATAAAGAGGATTTTCGTACTGGGAGTTCTGCTGCTGCTGCAGGAGGGTTCACCACAGTACTGGACATGCCCAACACCATTCCACCAACCGACACACCCCTAACTTTTAGGGAAAAAATTAAGATCGGTAAAAAGAAGAGTTTGGTTGACTTTGGACTACATGCGGGAGTTGGTGATCTATCACACATCAAGGAACTTGCCAGATTAAAGCCAGCATCCTTCAAAATTTTCATGGATCTACTTGATCATACCACTTTAACCGATGCTTTCAGCAAGATAAATAAGGTCAACAGTGATTGTATTATCACACTTCATGCTGAAGATGGTCAGTTAGTTAGACAGTTTACTGAGATTATGAAAAAAGAAGGATCTGATCCCGAATTATATGCAAAAGCTCGGCCAGCACAAGCTGAGATAAAAGCAGTTGAAGATGGTATTTCTCTAGCAAAAAAATACAAACAAAAAATACACTTCTGCCATGCAAGCACTAAAGAATCACTTAAACAGATCAAACATGCTCAGAATATGGGTATGGATGTTACTTCAGAAATCACCCCCCATCACCTGTTCTTGGATTCAATCTACCTTAAAAAATTTGGTAACCATGCCAAAACTAACCCTCCCCTACGTGATAGGAAGAATCATCTAAATTTGAATTATTTACCTGAAATTGATATAATTGGCACTGATCATGCCCCACACACTCTCGAGGAGAAGGAAAAAAATATTTGGAATGCTCCCCCAGGTGTTCCGGGCCTGGAAACCATCCTGCCCCTACTTTTGACCCAATTTAATCATGGGAAGATACATCTAAATGGCATAAAGAGATTGTTATGTGAAAACCCTGCAAAAATCTTTAATATTCCCCATAAAGGTTTTATAAAAGAGGGGATGGATGCAGATCTGGTGGTGGTGGATCTTAAGAAGGAAAGTGTGATTGATCCAGATAAATTCAAGTCAAAAGCTAAATATACTCCTTTTGAAGATATCAAAGTTAGGGGGATGCCAGTAATGACTTTAGTACGCGGTCAGAAGGTTATGGAAAAAGGTGAAATCCATGCAAATCAGGGAAAATATGTTTATCCTTCTATCTAATCATTATTCTTATATAAAGATTCTAAAAATAAAATATATAATAATATGAGGAATATTTTCTCATCACCACCTTCTTTTTAATCCAATTCCACTTATTACCATTAAAATTACCATGAACAGCATTGGTAAGGACAATGGAGATCCAGTTTTTTGCATACCTACTGTTTTCGGTTTAGGTGAGGGTAATTCCCTAACATATATGGATGCTGACGCACTTCTAGGTCCAAGTATTGGATCCCATGAGCTAGTGTACACGTGAGCATGATTTTCAATTGGCCCATACTTTTCCACCCCCACGGTCATTACCAGTCGGGCTATGGTGTTAGCAGGAAGGTTTCCAATAGTCCAAATGCCAGTGGCAAGGTTATATGATCCGTAATTAGCGGTGAACCCTAAATAGACTATACCTACAGGGAGTTTATCATCTACATAAACATCTATAGCTGTGTCTGGTCCCCAGTTCTGCACGATAAGTGTGAAATAGATGGTTTCATGGATGTATGGCTGTGGATTGCTGACTGTTTTTTCGATAGTTACATGGGATGTTTGGATATCATTGTATACCTCTGCTGTTTTCCTGCCCGCGGGATCAGTTTCTGATGATGTTCCGGCAGTGTTGTTCAATCCCTGAGTAGCATTTGAAATTACACTGCCGTTAATCCAGATGGTTACATTCTGTCCGGGAGCAAGGATGGCAATTATTGGATTTATATTCAAAGGATTGGCGTAAGCAGTCCATGGTATTCCTGTAGATGTAGAGTAATAGGTGTTTTCCAGTAAGTCAGGCGTGTAATTATCATCGAAAGTGACGTTCAGTGCATCTGAAGGACCTTCGTTGGTTATGACTATGGTGTAATGGATTGGATAACCCCTCACTATTTTGTTAACATCAGATCCTTCGGTTAAAGAGATTTTTGTAATGTTTAGAGTTGCTAGAGTCTCCACGGTAGTTAACTTGGTGGCGTTGTTGTTATCTGGATTAGGATCTGGAGTTAGAGCTGTTACATTAACCGTGTTATTCAACTCTGTGCCACGGGGTGTGCTGGCATTCACTGTGCCTGTTAAGGTTAAGGTGATAACCTCATTAGCATGAACCGTAGCCCAATTCAACGGACTAATCCATGCCGTACCCGCAGGCACATCATGCACCGGATGACTGCTACTCACTGCACCATAAGTCACATCTAAAATCCAACTTGGCAACACATCCTCTAAAACCACACTCTGACTATCACTAGGACCATGATTGGTCACTGTAACCACATAAGTGATGCCCGTACCTGCAGTAACCGTATCCGGACCAGATTTAGTAACACCCACATCTGCGGAAGTGTTAATCACCGTAGTCGTATTATCCGTCAAATTACCAGTCAAATTAGTAGTGTTACTAGAAACTGTGACCGTATTGTTAATAAGCCCTAAAGCATCAGACGGCACCCAACCACGCAAATAAAACAACACAGTCTCCATCGCATTGACACGTGGGAAGATGTACTCAAAAGGAGTCAACCAAGGACTCCAAATCACATTATCAAGGCTATATTCTTGACTGGTTAAGCGCGAATCCAAAGTATCAGAAACTTTCACATTCAACGCATCACTAGGACCATAATTCGTCACACTAACAGTAAACACAACAGGACCACTCTGACCAGCCGTAACCTCAACCGGAGCAGACTTAACCACATCCAACTCAGACGTAGTGTTAATCACCGTAGTCGTATTATCCGTCAAATTACCAGTCAAATTAGTAGTGTTACTAGAAACTGTGACCGTATTGTTAATAAGCCCTAAAGCATCAGACGGCACCCAACCACGCAAATAAAACAACACAGTCTGACTAGCATTCACCCTACTAAAAATATATTCATAAGGCGCAACCCAGAGGTTCCAAGTGATGTAATCCAAACTATACTCCTGAGCAGTCAACCGACTATCCAAAGTATCAGAAACTTTCACATTCAACGCATCACTAGGACCATAATTCGTCACACTAACAGTAAACACAACAGGACCACTCTGACCAGCAACAACCTCAGCAGGAGCTAATTTAGTCACATTTAACGTTGCCAAAGTATCAACTGTATTATTCACAGTGTTGGAAGTCACATTAAATGGGCTGGTTGAACTATTAGCAGTTGCATTGTTCAATAAAACCGTACCATTAGGCGTAGAAGCATTAACAGTACCGTTTATCATGACTCTGAAGGTTTCTCCAACCCCCATATATCCTGATGGGAAGAGGGCGATTACATCTAAAACTAAAGGACCGCTGAAACCTGTCCAAACACTCCATGCACCACCATTAACGCTATAGGAGTAGAATCGGGAAAGGTAGTAACTGGAGAAAGTGTCGTCAGTTAAAGTGACGTCACGAGCTACACTAGGCCCGGTGTTGGTTAATGTTAATGTGTAAAGGAGGTTATTGCCGGCAATTACTGTGCTGGATGGATTATTCTCTTTTAGTAAGTTTAAAACTGCAGTTTGAGTTACATTAGTAGTTGCTGTGCTATTGTTGTTGTTAAAGTTAGGATCGGGGGTGGTTGAAGTTGCATTGGCAGTGTTGTTCAGGATTCCAGCTGGAGCTGAAGGTATAACTGTTGCCCTTATACGGATGTTAGCGGAGCTTCCAGAGGCCATGTTACCCAGGAAAAGACTCCAGGGGCTACTACTAATGGTAGTCCAGGTTCCGAAGTTTAAAGAATACTGGGGACTGCTTAGATAATTAAACCATGGAACCAAGAAAATGTCATTAAAGTTAACATTTTCAGCTGTGTCTGGACCCAGATTGGTGACAATTATAGTGTATGTAACCTGTTCCCCTGCGTTTACTTGTGCATCTCCATTTTTCTCTACTTGAAGATCAGCCCCGATGATATGTATCTGGGTACTGTTGTTTGTGGTGTAGTTCCTTCCACCACTGGTTATGGAGGTGTAGTTTAGGTATGCGGTGTTGGTAAGGTTCTGACCAGCTAGGAGGTAGTTGTTGTCCACGGTGCAGTTGAAGAGTATTGTTGAATTGACGCTGGCTAGGGTGAGAACAGATCTGGTGAATGTAAGTAGGCTGCCAGCATGGCTGAAACTCCAACCCGGACAAATCTCAGAACCGGTAACAAAAGTCAGTCCTGTGGGTATGGTGTCGGTTATTATCAGGTTATAGGCATCAGCTGTGCTGGAAGGAGTGTGGGTAACAAATAAGGTGTAGCTTAATTCTTCCCCAATGTTGAGGTTTGTTTTGCTTGGTATTTTGATGATCTGGAGGTTGGGTTCTATTATTTCTACTGTGGCTGTATCTGATCCTGCGTTTACAGTCTGCCCAGTGCTGTTTCGGTAATATAAGGTTGCGTTGTTGGTCAAGTTCTGCCCATTGTAGTTTCCAGAGACATCCTCGACTAATACCGTGTAATTTATGGTTAAATTACCTTCCTGGGTAATGGTTACATTTCCAAAGTTTATTTCATAGGTATTACCACCCAGTGGGGTTACTACAAACTGGTTTACATTAACTCCTGTGGTGGCAACATATGAAAATCCACTGGCTGATAAACCTGCAGGCAAGACATCTATGATTCTTAATTCGGTGGTGCTTCCAATTGGTAGATTGATGGTTACAGATTCTGTGGCAGTCTCCCCTATGGTTCTGGTGACTGTTTTGGTTCCATTAACATTTTTGGACACCCTCGGTGCTCGAGTAGTAACCAGAGCATAGTCAGTTGCTATTATGTTATTCACAGCCCCTGCGGGTTGAGTAGGATCTCCAGTTCTTTTACCATTGGTTTCACCAGGATTCCCTGGTGTGGCATTGTTGGTACCATGATCACCAGGCAGAGTAGTTCCCGTAGCATTCACTGTATTATTTAAAGTGGAATTGAAAGTCACATCAGGATTTACTGTGGCATTAAAGGTTATATTGATGTATTGAGTCTGATTAAGTTGATTTATGGATATGTTGAGCATGTTGGCAGTAGAGTAATTGGTGAATATAATGGAAGGATCACTGGGTGTTATGATCATGTTTATATAGTCCATGGTGAAACCAACCATAGGATCTATAATCTGTAAATCATATGCAGGAGCACCATTAGCGTTATTTGTGTTTAGAACTTGTATGGTAAAGGTTACTGTATCTGAAGTCGTTAGGATAGTGGGATTTGCTGTTTTTGTAGCTGAAAGCTGGGGGACAACCACGTTTAAAGTGGTGGGGCATATACCAGTCCTGGTTTGCACCGAGCCTGTGGCGTTGGTGAAATTTAATGTGGCATTGTTGGGTATTTGTGTGCCTGCCTGGTTAGCTGCTATGTTAAGGACTGTTGTGTTGAATAGGAGCGTTATGGTTCCATTTCTAAGACCAGGACTACCTAAATAAGTGACATTGCCCAGTGTGAAGGTTAAAGGAGAGGTGGAACTTGGGGTGATGCTAATATACTGATCAACATATGATCCGAAATCAAATCCACTAGCTATAATACCCGCATCACTCCTTTTAATCATAGCGGATCCAGAATTATAACCCAGATTGGACTGTAAAACATCTATTAATGAGACATCGAATGTTTGTCCTTCAGGGACTTCGAAGGTGAACTCATAAGTGACCACTTCACCAATGAAAACATTGGCACCAGTAGAATCTGGTTCTGAAGTGGCGTTAACTGCTTTAGTGATTGATGGTGAGACCGTGAGAATGTTCACTATATTAGAAGTGTTGGTGTAATTTCTGGTCTCATTATAACCTGGAGGCATGGAGGAATACTGGATATTGGCCCAGTTCTGGAAGGTTGAACCAGTAGGAACATTATTATTGACTGTTACATTGAAAATAAATGTTACTGGAGAGCCTGTGTTAATCACAATACCAGGATCAGCCGTTATACTAACTATACTTCCTGGAGTGAAAGTAAATCCAAATGGAATAGTCACTGCATTTACGGTGGTGGAGTTAAAGAGCACCGTATTCAAAACATCTGTGAGTTGCATCTGGTAAGCAGGGGAAGTTCCGATATTATTAACGGTTAAACTTACCGTTACCACATCTCCTCCGTCCACGGTAGAAGGTGTAACATTTTTGTTGACTGTCAGCCGGGGTTCCACTATGGTGGTGTTCACCCAGGAAATAAATGGAGGTCGGGTGTTTTCTGTCCAGTTTAGAGCTGCTGTGTTGTTTTTGATGCTTCCATTTATGTTGCTAGTTTGATTGAGCACAGTGGCATTTAAAAAGAGGTAGAAAGTGTTGTTACTGGTTGTACTGTTGGTGATTCCATTAAAGATGAATGTAACATTCTGTCCACTTACCACTGGTGTTAATAATGTGCCCAGAGTTCCACTGAACCCTGTAGAGTCTACTAAATATTCACCCACATTATAACTGAAGCCTGTGGGCAAGGTGTCAGTGATGGTTAGGTTGGTTTTGAGTCCCTGGGGCAGGGTAACTTGAATCTTATAAGTTACTATTTCTCCTATGGTCAGGTTTCCACCACTTCCATGTATAGTGGATGTTTCCACAGTTTTGGTTATTTGTGGATCTCCCGTTCTAACCACTCCCCAACCAGAGTCTGTGTAATTCCTGCTGTTTGGATCAGGAACACCACCCACCCATGGTAGGGACCAGTAAGTGGCATTAGCCGTGTTATTATAGGTCGGTCCAATATATGGAGTGGTTAAGGCTGTTATGTTAAATGTAAAGTTTAGTGATTGGCCCTGAGCTATGTTTCCTCCCGTGTAGGTCAGAAGATAAGTTACAGGGTTGTAGTTAAATGTGAATCCTGCTGGTGTGAAGACCTCCACTACGCTACTTAAATCAAATATTTGACTGGCCCCTGCCAGTGAATCAGTTATGATAACATTATAAGCAGTTGATCTGGCGTTGCTGCGCGTGTTGTTCACTTGGATGGTTACGGTGGTTGTTTGCCCTCCTTCAATTGTGTTGGGGTTGAAATTCTTAGCCACAGTTAGCCAGGGTTCAACAATATATACACTTTCAGTATCGGTGATGGGAGTGTGACCTGGATTGTTCCAGTCCAGGGTGGCTCTGTTAGTTCTGGTTCTGGAAGTAGTGTGAGGAGGGTTGGCAGTGTTGTTATTGGCCATCCGAACTGTGATGTTAATGTAGAAGGTGCGGTTGGTTCCATTAGTAATATTGGTAGTTCCGTTAAAGGCAAATAGGAGATTCTGTCCGTTCTGGTAAAAGTTCATAGTAGGTAATGATATTAAGGGGTTGAATGTCGGGGAAGTATGGCTTACATAAACCAAGCCATTAGGCAAGGTATCCTGAATAACCAGATCCTGTATCTGGCCAGCTGGCAGAGTTATGCGGAATTGGAATGTTCCAATCTCACCAATGGTTAAATTACTCCCAGTACTTGGCCCTGACACCGAGCCCAAATAATCTTTATAGAAGGTAGGTGCGGCGGTCTGTACCGAGGCATTGTCACTGTATAATGATGGATCCCTCACAAAATTAGGACTGTCAGGTGGGGTTAATGAGGTAAATTTGGTGATGTTGACTGTGTTGTTGATGAACTGTAAGGGGTAAACTGTTCCATTTAAGGTGGCGTTGTAAGTTATAATTATAGAGCTATTGGTTCCGTTTACTGGATAAATTGGGTACAAGCTAGTGAAATTCAAACCATCAGTGGTGAAAAGGTCCATCAGGGTTAAACCAGTGATGGCTGGTCCACCAACATAATTAGCAGCTATACTTATAGATGAAATGTATCCTGGATTTGCGGTTAGTAGATCATCCACTACCACCACATTGTATGCGGGACCATTACCTGTGTTACTTATGGTAATGGTATAAGTCACTACATCTCCTGCCTGGAGGTTGGTGTTGGGAGTAGCATTCTTTTCAATAGTAAGTTCTGGCATTTCTAACTGGAAGGAAATGATCTTATCATCAGTGAACATCTGCTGAAAGGTGTTGTTGTAGTTAACATTCATCAGGTTGGTAAGGTAAAGCCCATCTGCAAATGGGTCACCAGAAGCAGTAACTGTGAATAGAATATGGGCGCAAGTGCTGAGCTGGGTTGAATTATAAACATTCCCATAGGTAAAGGTTAGGGTGTTTTGAGAAGCACTAACTGTTAAAACAGGATCGAATCCTACCGCATCACTTAAAGTATCATCAAGTGCTAGTCTCCATTGTCCACTGGGAGGGGGTGTGTTACCTTTGGATAATGGAGGTTGAGAGCTGGTGAATTCAGTAGATTCAAAAAGAGGAATAGGAAGGTAATCAACTATGTTAAAGTTAACTAAGTTAGTAGTAGGGGCTGTAACACATAATAAAAATGTTACCTCGTCTCCTGCCTGTATCTGAGTACCCACTGGGCTTAAATAGCTACCGTCTCTATATATTGCATAAAGCTGCTTTGAAGCACTCGGTGCGACTATTACAACCTGACTGCTGCTTCCGTCAGAAACTGCATTGGCACTGTTAACCAGATTAGCGTTTATGTTCACATTATTATTTATAGGGTCATTGGAGGCCACAGGATGTGGAGGATTGGCGAAGGTTATGTTAATCTGAGACCAGAAGGTGAGGTTTCCTCGGGTTGCACCGTAATTTGTGCCAGTATAATTACCTCCTTCCAGTATGCCAGATAAGGAATTATCAATTAATAATTGGGTAATGTTGAATCTTATGGTTGTTATTCCTGTTGTTGGATTATAGGTCCATTGTAATTGTGGGTTGGGGTTAGTGGTATTGAAATATAAGATACCTGTATTTCCTGTAGGTAAGTGGAGTTGCAAGTAGGGAGTATGGGATATATCTGAGAGGAACCATTGGCCATCTCCTAGGGTATCCACAATCACTACATTATCCATGGAAAAGTAGTCTGAAATTTGTAAGTCAATTGCATACCTTATCAAGTCACCAGGTTTTGGGCTGTTAGCTGTGGGGGGTACGGGTTCGACTATGTTATTTTTTTGTATTGCTAGTGGTTTGAGGGTGATGGTGTGATTAGCATCAGATGAAACGTTGATATTTGTGTAATTTCCAGTTACATTAGCATAATTGGTTGCAGTGGCCCAGGCACCAGTATCTGGATCTAGAACATAATTAGTCAAATTGTCAAATTTTGGTGCGTAAACAGCGTAGGTAATCACTTTTTCCGGGTGACTGGTCGTACCAGTAATAGAGTCAAAGTGTACTTTCAAAGTACCCCCGGGAGTAGTGGTGGAAGGTGCTTGAATTAAAGTTCCCCCTGAAGGGATGTTAACACTGACAAATTGTAAATTACCAGGTATTAAATCAGTTAAATCAATATCAGTGACTGTCTGTCCGTTAGCCACGGAAACTTCCAGGGTGTAAGTCACTTCATAGTTACTACCAGTTGCAGTTTCACTTTCCGGTGCATTGGAAGTTTTTTCGAGCCGGATTACTGTTGGAGTAACCCATGCAGTGCTGGAGTTACCCCTTATAGGTGTTCCACCCGTTTCATTAGCACCAAAACGGAATACGGGATACGCTGTTATATTCAGAGGCACCCCCAGGGTTGCGTTACCTAAAAGAAGAGCGTTGACCTCAACCACTGCTGTGGGTTGTTGGGTGGTAAAACTACCAAGCGGGTGTTGTAACACCCATAATGTGGATCCCGGAGTACCATAGACTATTAAACCTGTGAAAGGATCAGTAATTTGTCCTGAGGGTGGTATTATGCCCACATTGGTTACATCGTTTAGGGGATTTCCCAGGAAGGTGGCACTGTTAAATTGTATCTCTGGTGGCAAAACCAGTTGTACCATTGGTCCGAATCCGGTTTCATTACCTGCATTGTTGAAGTTTAAATTGAAGTTGAACGTTTCATTTATGAATTGGGTTGCAGGGGCGTCGGTGATGGTTACAACGGGTTCAGGTCCCAGCTGGAAGTTTGCCCATACATAAAAATTAGGATCGTGAGGACCACTATTAGATTCTACAGTTACCATCTTGGAAAGGGTAACATGCCCCGGGTAACTGGCAGAAACCTGGAAAGTTTTATCATTACTTAAGAAGGCTACTTGGTAAAAACCATTAGAATCAGTAGTAGTTCTAGCCACTTCAGCACCTTCCAGGGAATTTACAACAACAGTAACTCCCGGGAAGACGTTGCCATTATCACAACGGGTGATATTACCACTGATTATGGTATCGGAGGGGGAAGATGTGGTGGGAGAATTAAGGGATGTGACATAAATAGAAGGATCTTGAGATGTTCCAGTACCATTAATTGAATTAGAAAGAGATGGTTCAGAGTCGACCTGATTTGTTATATTCTCTATCACAAGAGAATCATCAGTTAAACCGTTCGAATTTTCATCAGTAATTTCTGCTGCTGAAACCGCGCCACATGCGAATAAAACAGTAAAAGCAAATATAGTTAGTAATATTATTTTTTTATTTTCCCCAACCAACAACATTAACACCCCTCATTATAATTCAGGATATGTAACGCAGTAATATAGTAGGTTACTAATAGTATATAAATGTTTCGGTATATTAAGGAGGGGATATGTAACGCAGTAATATAGTAGGTTATTATATAATGTTTATACAATATGTTTTTTTCTACGAACAGTTTTGCCAAGTGTAATCAATTAATTAATCGATTTAAATGGAGACAAAACCATGTTTAAGCAGAATATGGGATATATCTATTCATTTAATTTCTTTATGAAATTTAATTCATTATAAGAGCTTTTTATCGAATTTCAAAAACCAGACTTAAATTCGAAAAAATAAAATAATCCTGCTGATTTAGCATGACCATGCTAACCCCCCAAAACTATGATAGCTAATTAGTAAGGTAATAAAAGAAAATATATAACCCCAGAATCAGAATAGTCTTAATAAAAATCATATATAATAGCTTAAACGAATGTATGATTGAGGGAAAATAATGTGCGAATCAACAGTTTACGACAATAAAGGAGTTAAACTCATGGATGACGTGATCCATATCAAAGTTTATGGTAACAGAATCGAAATGGTGGACATACTAAATCAGGGAATGACTGTGGAAGGCCAATTAGTTGAATTAGACCTTGAAAAACATAGCATTTATATTGAAGTGGATGAAAAAGGATTAGTTAAATAGAAATGCTCCGATTATGAATATTTCAATCTATTTTATAATATTAGACTCTTTTTTAATTTTAGATAATAATTTTTGATTTTAGTTTAATAGATTTATTTTCCATATAAGTTCAATATAAAGATTTAATCCTAAAATAAACTCTCAAATCAAGAATAAAGTGCAAATTTATTAAAAAAAGCTATAAAATAGCTATATTTAAAAATAAAAAAGAGGGGTGGAATATTCCACCACAAATATGTTTTGTGTTTTTTCTGGACCTTTGGACCTATTTCAGGGACAATGCATCCTTCGGACAGGGTTCAATACACTTGTCGCATAGTATGCAGAATCCTTTAAGTGGCACTTTATCATCGGTGAGTTTCAGCATGTTATAAGGACATACATCCACACAGTCACCGCACTCAGTGCACTTATCTGGACTGAACTCGACCCTGTTTCTTTTGACGATTTCACCATCAATTTCTTTGTCCAATTCCACCAGTTTGAGAGCTCCTTCTGGGCAAGCCACAGTACATGCTCCGCAACGGGTGCACATGGCAAATGAAGGTTCTCCACCAACTTCTATGTCACCTGGAACTTGGAATCCAGTCTTAGTAACCACTCTGATGGCATCGTTGGGACATTCACGTGCACATGCTCCCACATGGTCACATTTGTCTTCATCCCATACTATTCCAACTTCAGAGGCAGGTTTGGCTGGACCTAGTTCAACATCCAGGTTGATGGCATCCACTGGACACATTTTTTCACATAGTCCGCAGAATGTACAGATTTCCGGTAGTTCCACTGTAAGTTCGGATGTTTTAGGAGTTATGAAGTCGCCAGGACAGGCGTCTACACAAACCTGACAGCCGATACAGGTTTCAGTGTCCACTTCGAACTCGTTGAGTTCTTTTGTACGTTTTTCTGGTTTTCTGCCGGATATGAACACTGCATTCCATGGGCAGGTCTGGGAACAGACCCCACATTTGATACAAGTGTCCTCGTCAATGGTGATGCTTTCCCCATATTCAGGGAGTGTTATTGCGCTGACTGGACATTCATCAACACACATACCACATCCTACACAGTCTACTATGTAGACGGGTCCGGTGATTTGTAAGTCCAGTTTTTTGGGCTCTTTAACTCCTTCCACTCCGATAACCTCAACAGGGCAAATGTCTGAGCACTGCTGGCACATGACACAGTATCCCTGTAGTGGTAGGGTTTGCACTTTTCCAGTTTGAAGTTTTAGGATTTGTGCCGGACAGACTTCAACACAGTCCCCACACTCATCACAGAGGTCAGGGTTGAAGGTGACCCTGGTCTGAGTGTTGCCAGATTCATCCAGTGCTAGCTCATCAGTCTTGAGAGCGCCAGTGGGACAGATATCCACACATTTAGGTGCTCCTCCACAGATGTCACAGTAAACAACATCTTCCGGAGATACTTCAATGGCTGCAGTTGGACATGCACCCTGGCAGGCCCCACATCGAATGCAGTCTTCCTTGTTAACCACTATCATCTTTCTCACCCTCTAAAATGTATTAAATTCTTTTAACGAGGTGG
>Ga0334900_1003141_pt1 | contig 13297 bp, 13 predicted proteins | sample GraSluR3_MG_2_FD_207231 | JGI IMG/M metagenome (GOLD analysis project Ga0334900, IMG submission 207231) | Sludge microbial communities from methane-producing bioreactor in Wageningen University, Netherlands - Granular Sludge_31_08-R3 | ecosystem: Engineered > Bioreactor > Anaerobic >...
AATATTATCAATATCTTTTTTAGAATCTATTTTAGGGTAATTTAAACTATAACTGCTAATAAGTGCTATACCAGATAAATCATTTAATATATTAACTAATTCATTTTCTATTTTATTAGCATTATATGAGTATCCTTTTTTATCACATTTTTTATTCAAACATCTAACATAGTAGTTATATTTGATCTTCTTATTTTGATGTTTGATTGTATAATATGAATTCATTAATTCGCTACAACTAGGACATCTTACTACTCTGTGAAATATATGAATATTTTTTCCATAATTTCCATGTTTATTTTTATCTAATTGATCTTGGCATTTTTCCCATAGTTCTTTAGATATAATTGCAGGAGAATGATTTTCTACTAATATTTGTTTATTTTGTTTTCTTTTATATCTTCCCCAAAGCAAATCACCTTTATAAATTGGGTTATTGATAATATGAGTAATTCTACTTTCAGTCCATTTACCATTATCTCTCAAATATCTATTATTCTCTGACATTATAGACGCTACTTTAGAAGCGTTATTTCCTTTAGCGTATAATTCAAATACTTCTTTAATAACTTCAGCTTCAACTAAATCAATTTCTAACTTTTTATCTACATTCTTTTTATAACCCATAGGAGTTTTACCCGGAAATTTACCTTGTTTAATCGCTTCTTCCATAGCGGTTTTAGTTCTTTGAGATATTAATCTTCTTTCTCTTTGACCGAATAACAAAGAGATACCATATCCCATTTCTCCTTCTGGAGTAGTTACATCATAATTTTCTTGTAAAAATATTAATCCGCATTCATTATCTTTACAAAATCTTAAGAACCATTGACCATCATAACCTTCACGAGTAAGCCTATCTACTTTCATAGAAATAACTAAATTAATTTTTCCGCTTTTAATATCATTTATCATTCTTTCCATTTCAGGTCTATTTAAGTCTTTAGCTGAGTGTCCTGCATCATTATAAATATCAATTATATTTAAGTTTCTTCTTTCACAATAATCTTTTATCTCTCTTAATTGAGCATCAATAGAATAACCAAAGTCTCTTTGTTCTTCAGTTGATACTCTAACATATATACCTACATTCATTTAACGCGTCCCTTCTTAAAAGTTATTAATTGGTTTATATTATAGCATAATATTTTTAATTTGATTAAAAGCATGAGATTTATGATGTTTTTGGTGGTATAATTTAATTATGAGGTGATAAAAAATGACAATTGGATTGATTACTGATACAAACTTTTTAACAACAAGTATCGAAAAAAGATATAAAGGAAAAGAATATTTAGACGTATTAAATTATTTTATTAATTATATTGATTCGCTCATTAAAATGAAATGTGAAACACGATTAATATACTATGTTCCGGAAATCGTATTGGAAGAATTGTATCATCAAAAATTAGATGCATTTAGATTAAAATATAATTCTATGAAAGAGAAATATTGTGAAATAAATTATGCTATAAAAGGTGATTTTCCTCAAGAAAATGCAGAGGAAATATTTAAACAAGAAAAAGAAGAATATTATAAAAAAGTTAATGTTATAAAATTAGATTACAATGAAATAATATTTAAAGAAATTGTAAACGATGCACTTAATAAGTATCCACCTTTTGATGCAAATAATCCGAACGTAGGTTTTAAAGATACGTTAATTTGGAAAACCATATTATATTCAAAAGAGGTAGATAATTGTGATGTCTTGTTTTTCTTTTCTGGTGATAAAATTTTTACTAAAGAAAATAATGATAAATTTCTTATAGAAGAGTTTAAGAAAAAACATTCGAATACAGATTTAAGAATTCATTTTTTTGAACCTAATGGAAATCAAAGACAAGAGGCACTTAATAAGCTGATTGAAGAATATAAGCTACCAAGAACTGAATTTGTAAAATTATATGATAAAAATTTAATAATTAGATATTTTGATAAAATAAAATTCAATGATGAAGATGTTGAATATTATATTGGAAACGGCATTCAAGCTCAATTAACAAATATATATTTTAGTGATTTTGATATTACAGATTTTTCAGTAATAAATGTTGATAAAGAAAACGATAATTATTATGTAAAATGTGTATTTAGAACAAGAAAATATGATACCAGTGTGCCAACAGAAGATGAAATTAAGCATTGCGTAATAGGTAATATTGAATTAATATTAAAAGAAAATCAGCAATATGTAAGTAGTAAAGTTAGTGGTGTGGAATTCGATTTAGGAATTATTAATTTATTAAGAGGATTAGAAATTAATGAGTTTTCCAAAATTGCTTCAAAAGTCTCCGAAACAATTAAAGAAAATTTTTCAACATATCAGGCCGCTATTAAACCTTTGATCGATTCGCAAGAAGAATTGAAAAAAACTTTATCACAACCTTTCAAAGAAATGCAAGAAAATATTGCTAATCTTAGTAAAGCTATTAGCATTTCAACAATTCCAATTTTTTTTTCAAATAAAAAAGATGATGATACACAGTAAATTAAATATAATTTAATAATTCATTCAAATCATACGCCTTATTATGTTCAACAACATAGTAAGGCTTTTTATTTGCTTCTTCATTGATAAAATGATAAATAGTAATTGAATTATTAATCTTATAAATTATTGGAAATACTTGTTTAATATTTGTTCTTTCAATAACTCTAGCATATCCATTTGTTATTTCTAATTTGATATTAGGAATACTATTTAATAATTCAAGTGTTTTTGCGGGCGGTTTATAATATTCAATGATTTTTGTTTTTAACATAAAAGAACTCCTTTCTATGAAAAGAGTTGTTAAAATTTCAACATTCCGCCGATATACAAAAAAACAACCTTCATGAACTTAACGTTCATTAGGGTTGTTACTAAAATCTCATTGGAGCGGATGATGGGAATCGAACCCACGTGGTCAGCTTGGAAGGCTGAAGTTCTACCATTAAACTACATCCGCATTACAAATTACGTTATTAATTATACTGATATTTTCTTCATTTGTCAATGATGAACCACCGTAAATAATAATTCTATTAATAAAATATCAATATTGGTATATATTAATATTTATGATAAAATTATAAAGGTGATAATTATGGCCAAATTACTTATTTGTGATTTTGATAATACATTATTTAATTTTGATGATTATGAAAATAATATTAAAAAAATAAATGAATTTGTTAATCAAGGAAATATTTTTATAATTGCGACAGGGCGTCATATTAATAAACTATTAATGGATATAAATGATTATAATATTAAATATAGTTATTTAATATGTAATGATGGCGGAATAATATTTGATCAAAATTTAAAAATTATTTACCGTAAAGATATACCACCTAATATAACTAAAAAAATTATAAAAATGTACAAAAAAGATTTATGTATAACAGACTGGTATATCGATGCAGGAACCTTTATAACTAAAAAAACAAAATACCTAGCAAATGGAATAATAGGGAAAATAACCGATCAAGAACAAGCCTTAGATTTGCTCACAAAAATAACTAATAAATTTAATAATGTACACGGTTATGTTAGCCAAAGATGGATTAATATTACTCAAAAATCAGTTACTAAATTAAAAGCAATTGAAATTATAAATGAACAATTAAAAATAAAAAAAGAAAAAATATACACAATTGGGGATAATGTTAATGATATATCAATGTCAATTTACAATAGTTATTGTATGATTAATAGCATTCCTGAATTAAAAAAAATATGCTTAGGTGAATATGAAACAGTAGCCCAATTAATAGATGATATTACTAATAACAATAAATAAAATAATAATTACATTAAAAAACTTGCTTTTTAGTCGGCAAGTTTATTTATATTTTGGAGCGAACGATGAGTGTATCTACAACTCAAATAGTGAATTGATAAGTATCAATTTCTATATTCATTTTATCAGATTAAGAAAAGAATGAAAAATTTTAACTCATCATTCCTTAAGTATTTTGAAATAATTTAGATTAATTTAACAGTTGCTATTCTAAGGGTTTTAACTAATCTTTCTTGTAAAGGCTTTCTTACAATTGTTTCTTCTAAACTTAAAATACTACTCTTATATCTAGTATAAGCTTTATTATAATCTCCGTTTCCTATTGCTTTAACACAATAATCCACTATATTATCATAAACTCATCCATAAATTAGCCTCCTAAAAACTTTATTTTTAGTGCAAATTTCTGTATTAAAAAATGTAACATAACTTTTTATAATTGTCAATTTAATTAATTCACCATCTACCTCTATTTATGATTAATTTGTGATAATGTCTTAAGTATTAACTTTGGAAAATGTCTCAAAATAATATATAATATGTCACCGAGGTGATGTATATGGGAAAGGTAGAATTAAGAATGAATGAATTAGAAAAATATAACGTTATTAAAGAACTCGTAGATCATAATGGTAATAAAAATCGTGCAGCAATTAAATTAAATATATCTAGAAGACAAATTGATCGTCTTATCATTAAATATAAGGAGAATAATAAATCTGCTTTTATACATGTTAATCGATCAAAAAAACCTGCTAATAAGATAGATAAATTAATCTCCGAAGATATTATATTACTTTATACTAGTAAATATCAAGACTTTAACTTCAATCACTTTAAAGATTATCTTGAAGAAGAAGAGAATATTATTGTTTCTTATACTTGTATTTACAACACTTTAACTAAAGAAGGCATTATATCTCCTAAAGCTAGAAAGAAAACTAAAAAAGAAGCTAAGAAAAAACAACTAATTGAAGAAAAAAAACTTAATAATAAAAATGATTTAGAAATTGAAATAATAATTAATCACGAAATCGCTTTAGAAGACTCTCATCCTAGAAAAGAAAAACCAAAAAACTTTGGTGAAGTTATAAAAATTAAAGAAGAAAAAAAAATATTCCACCAATGACTCATCCTTGGAAAGTAGAATGTTTTAAAAACCAATTAAAAAAAGCACGTACAACTCATGTATATGCTTAAGCGGGTTTTTATGCCGAGAAAACTTTTTATAATATTAATTTTATTTGTCACCTTTTGGGAGTTTAATTATTGATTTTTCCTTTTTGAAAAATCAATAATTGAAACGACTATTAAAAATACAAATAAAATTAAATCTTTTAATGGTTGCAAAAAATTATAATCTGTTTAAAATAAGTTGCCTGGGTTCATTGTAAACATTTAATTTGTGTTGAGCTCTCGTGCAAACTACATAATATAAATTTCCTTCTTCTTCTGTAAATGGTTTATCTGGATTATTATAAACTATTACTCCATCAAATTCTAATCCTTTTGAAAGATAAGATGGAATTATTATTTTGGAATCTATAATTTTACTGTCAGAACTAGCAATTAATTGAATGTCCATTTTACTATTTTTAAAGTGTAAATACAATTTTTTTGCCTGCTCAACATCTCTAGTTATTATAGCTATTTTTCCCATTCCTAATTTATCCATATTAATAATATCTTCTTTTAATACTCTTAATATTTCCGAATCTGGGACATCTTTAATATCTACTGGAATGTTATTATTATGTCTAACAGAACAAACATTATTTATTCCCAGAATTGTATTAGTATAATCTATTATTTCTTCACTTGAACGATATGTCTTTGTCAATTCAATATACTTCGCTTTTCCATCATATATATCTTTTAAATCTGCTAAACTATTATATCTTTGATATGGATTTATTCCCTGATTAATATCACCTAAAATCGTAAAGGCGGCATTTTTAAATATTCTTTTTATCAAACTTAATTGGAAAGGTGTATAATCTTGAACTTCATCTATTACAATTTGTTTTATGTAGTTATAATTTGGATATCCATTAATAGAAAAATAAATATATAATAAACCAGTTATATCTTCATAATTTATTTTATCTTTTTTAAAATTATCGGTTTTTTCTATATTATAAGCTGTTAAAAATAGTTGATATGATTTTATACAATCAAAATTAATATTAGAACTTTCAAGTAGTGTTTTCTTGATGGAATTAAAATATTTTTTTCTTGGTAATCCTAACGTATGGCATACTGAATTTATCATATGCTCAAATCTTTCCTTTAAAGGAAATTTACTAAATTTTTCATATATGCTTTTTAATTCTTCAGCAGTAATTTTTACATCATTATGGGATATTCCTTTGATAAAAACTATTGATTTTTTGTATTCTTCTACAAACTCGACTATATCATTTTGATATTGATTTGACATTTTATATCTTATTACATTATCTGAAGTAGCTAATGCGTTACCGTATACTCTTTCTAAAAATTCACTATAGTTTTCAATTTTTTTATAAGGTTTTAAAAATGCTAAAGAAAATTCGCTAAAGGTTGAATTTAACACATTTTCTTCACCAAGATCTGGCATGACTTCAGAAATATAATCAGAAAAAATATCATTAGGTGAAAAAATCAAAATATTATTACAAGATAAATTTAAATCTCTGTATAATAAATAAGCATTTCTATGAAGAGCTACTGATGTTTTTCCGCTACCGGCTACGCCATGAACTATTAAATTTTTATCTTTCTCATTTCTAATAATCTCATTTTGCTCTCTTTGAATAGTACTAACAATATTTTTCATTTTATCGGTAGTAGCTGAAGCTAATATTTCTTGTAAATATTCATCATCTATATTTATATCACTATCAAAGCATCTTACTATTTCACCATCAATGATCTTAAATTGCATTTTTTCTATAATTGTTCCTGAAATCTCACCAGCCGGAGCTTCAAACTTTGCATCACCAATTTCATAATTATAAAACATACTTGAGATTGGAGCTCTCCAATCAAATACATAAAAATTTAAATTTTCAGATATAGTAGTTATTCCGATATATATTTGATACTCATCATTAAAATCTTTACCATTAAATACTATTTTTGCAAAATATGGAGAAGAGGTGGCTTTCTCATATTTATATATTGAATCTATACTTTTATTTGTTATGTCCACGCTGTGGTCGACTTCTAATAAAGCTATTCCTCGTTCTTCATCGGTATAATCTGATAAATTATCCCACATAAATTTTTTCAATTCATTTATATCTTGTTTATTTCTACCGACTTGATCTTTAGCTTTTATTATTAATTTATTTAAAATATCTTTAACTACTTCTAAGTAGTTTTTTTCGTTTTGCAATTTGTTTTCATCTATTGCCATTATATCCCCCTCAATCTATTAAGTATATTTTATAAAAAATTCCATTTATTAATTTCCAATAATAAATTTCTAATTTTTTTTCTATAAATTTTTTCTTCTTTGTTCATTATATAAAAATGACAATATCCATTAATTAAACACCATTTCAATTTTTCTTTATCAAAACTGCCAATTGAATTGTAACCTTTTAAAAAATATTTTATATCACTAATATTGTCCATAAAACGTTGGGTAGATCTTAAAATACATGCCCACGCAATATCTTGTTCTTTAAATCCTTTACCACTATACTCCCAATCTAGTACTCCGCTAATATTTTCATTTTCCCACAAAATGTTACCATAATGAAAATCACCATGAATAAACGTATTATAATTGATTTCGGGTTTATTTTCAATCAAATAATCAATGTATTTAGAAATTGTTGCATCGAACTTTTTATACTTTTCTTTACTTGGATAATTATTTATAGAGCGTTGTTTAGCTTCTAAAAATAATTTGCCAGGAATGTTGTGGATTGTCGCTAATTCTTTTCCATATTTAACTAAATAATTATTTTTTAATTCTTGATCATTGATTTCTAAAAATATATCAGATAATCTACTGCCATTTATCTTTTCTAAAACAATATATTTTTTATCTTCAATATTACCATCTTCAATAACTTTTGGAATCTTTTTATAATAATTATTATCTATTAATATTTTTAAATGATTTACTTCAGTTTCAAATGATGCTCTGGTGCTTCTTTCTATTTTAATAAAAGCATTAATTATAGAGGTGTTATTAATTTCACACTCACATTCTATAACATCATTTCCGCAGTGCGGAAAACTTATTTGTTTTATCAATTTAATTTTTTTGAAATTAATATCTTTTGGATCAATATTTAATTCACGCCATTTTTCATATATCTTCATTTAGAGCCTCCGGTTTCTTTCAAAAATCATATTTTTTGAAAAAATAGCTGCTGTAGCATTATCTTTTCCACCTACTATTTTATCATAATATTCAGACAAATCTAAATCAATATTTGTCGAATTAAATTTCATTGCTTGATCTACTATAATTTCTGACAATTGAATATCATTTTCGAAATTATCTACCAGGCTCTTTAATTGATTATCTGGCAAGCAATCAGAAATTCCATCGGTAACTAGGATAGTACTATCATATTCAGAATTATATAAAACAATATTCTCTATTTTTAGTAACTTTTTGAGGCCACCTAACCGCGAATTTATTAAGTGATTCCTTCTATGGAATCTTATATCATCCTTATCGATAATTTGGCCTTTTAAATATAAATCAAAGCTAGATGAATGATCGATGCTTATTTGTTCAAAATAAGTACCTTTATGAACATATATTCTTGAATCACCAATATTAACAAATAATGTATTTTTTTCACAAACTATTGCTAACGCTAAAGTTGTTCCACCTTCACCACAAATTTTTCTTACTAATAAATCTATTTCATGTAATTTTATTCCCAACTCAGCAAGTATTTTAGACTCATTATGATATAAGATAAGGGTAGCCTTTCAAACCATTTTATCATTTCAAATAAAGTCAAATTACTTGCTTTACCGCCTAATAATAATCCACCCATCCCATCAGCTACTGCCAAAAGTCTAAAATTAGGATTATTAATATGTTCCAGTAAGAGTACTGAATCTTCCTGTTTTGTTCTTTCATTCCCAATGTCTGAACAAGCATTCATATTTTTTAATAAATATTTAACTCTTTTTAAAATATGTTGCTGGTTATGAATAATATCATTTTTAGAGGATAAAGAAAAATCATTCATATGCAGCCTCCTTTTTAATAAAGAGATGGTAAAGACATCATGTCAAAGCTTCTACATGATTTGCCATCAGAATTTTTACATTTATATAATGGGCAGCCTCCTAAACAGTCAGGTAACATTTTACATTTAACACATTCTTCGTCCTGAAAGGCGCTCATACAGCTTTTATACCACCCAATAACATTTTCCGGGATTAATTCTATTAAACCATCATCGTTTATCTTACCGATTTTGGCTTTTTCAAAGCCAATGTCATTAATACACTTCCAAACAGATAAATCCGGCATTAAATGAAACATCTTTCGATCCCCACAAGATTCACAAGTTTGATATTGATATTGTTCTTTCAAAATTGGGAAGCCCAGTTCGGTTCCTAAATCATAATATTTTTTAAGTGAAAATAAATTATTTTTATTTTTTTCATTATAGGCATGAGTATTATATATTGCTCTAATTAATAAATAAGTTTTATTCCTGTTCTTTAAATCAATACAATTTAATGTTTCTCTTACTTTTTCAATTGATGTATTGTTTAAATTTATTCTTAATACAAATTTAAATTCATCACCATAATCTGCTCCTGCATGGACAACGTTCTTTATTTTGTCCATTAAAACATCAAATGAAGGGTTTCCATTTTTATATATACGCATCTTATCATGATTTTCTTTATCTGAATCTATTGTTATTTGTAGGGTATAAAGATTATGACTTTTTAATTTTTCAAAAATTTCTTTTGTTAGTAAAGAACCATTTGTAGTAACAATAATAAAATACTCATATTTTTTCATCTCGGCATCTTTTTTTACCCAGTCTAAAAATTCAAGACATTCTTTTATATAAATAAGAGGTTCTCCACCAAAGAGGCTGATCTGAACCCGATTATGTAAAAAAAAGTTTTTTTCAGCATATTTTTTTAATACTTCAAAATATTTTTTTATATTTTCTTTTCCGCAAGAAAAATCTTTTTCGCAACAATATGGACACTTAAAATTGCATGACAATGTAGGAACTAAAATAATATTTAGAAAATCTGTTTCAAAAAATTTTTGTTCATATATATATTTCAGTTCAGTTAGCTCATCTCTATTATCATCTATAACAAAACCGTTTTCAATTAGCATTTTTTGTTCAGAATCAGTTAGTTTGTAAAACGCTTCTATATCTTTAAACATATTTACATCTGAACCTTTTTCCAATATAAAACTTGCTTTTGAAAAAGAATTATAAATTAAAATATTTTCATTGAAATCTTTAATAATATTATAATTACTTATTTTCAAATATATTTACCGCCTTTCTTAAATAAAAAAGTGATTTTAATTCACTTTTTATATTTGCAATCCATTTAAAAACAATTACTGTTACCTGTGCATGTACAAGCATCATTTAAATTGCAAACTGGATATTCTTTTTCGCCCATTGAATTCAATATCCCTGTGTATGCGTTTTTTTTAGCAGAATTAAGTCTCATGATTTTCATTGAAACACCCCCCCTTTTTTTTACTGCTTATTCTAACAGTAAATAGGGGTTTTGTCAATCTCTATTTAACCGTTCGATTATGCTTGTTATTTTTGCTTTTCCATAAAAAATAATCCGATTTTATCTAGATTATTCGCTAATTAAGTTATATTATCAAGTAATTTCTGGTTTTCTTCCCTACAACAATTCTCAATTTGTGCTTTGATGTTTTCCGGAAAGTATATCATTTTTTTATTTAATTTCATCTGATCTTCCTTCTTTTCTGGGCATTATAAAACCGCATTCTTTAACAAATACGGTTTCCGCTTAACATCCAGACTTCTTCAATTCGGATGGAATGTTCGTGGAGCAAGTGACGGGAATCGAACCCGTATCTCAACCTTGGCAAGGTTGCATAATAACCATTATACTACACCTGCATCTGTACACTTATATTATATCATTGTTTCAAAAAAAATTCACTATAAAATTTTTACTTATATTTATATTAACAAAAGCCATGAAATTTTGCTCATGACTTATATATTAAATTTTTGGAGGGGCTAGTCGGATTTGAACCAACGCTCAGGGAGTTGCAGTCCCTTGCCTTACCACTTGGCTATAGCCCCACTAAAAAATTATATGCAATTAATTAGATAAATTGCATACATGTATTATACAATATTATAAATAATTAGTCAATAATACTAATCCCTATTAATTTTATTTAAAATATCACTTTTACGATCTAATAACGGTGATAAAGAACCATGTTTATTTAATGTATTAATTATTTCCGCTGTAAAATAAGAACAATCCACTTCTACAAACCATTCTTTTTGTTTAACATGTTCAGGAATATATGATAAATTAGTCGTATAAAACTTATTTATTTTACCCTTCTTATAAACAGCTTCAAAGTCTTTTACACCGTTAGTAAAAAAAGTAAAAGTAGAAAATATATAAATACTACGTGCTTTTCTGTTATTTAATTCATTCACAACATCTAAAATAGAACCACCAGATGCAACCATATCATCTACAACAATTATATCTTTATTAATCATATCTGGTCCAATATATTCATGGGCAACAACTGGATTCTTACCATCTACAATCTTGGATAAATTTCTTCGTTTATAAAACATACCAGCATCACAATTAAGCATATCGGCATAATAACGTGCTCGGTCCATTGCACCTGTATCAGGACTAATAATTAATAAATTATCGTAATCAACTTTTTCATTTTCGATAAACTTATCAAGAATTATATGCGTAGGATAAAAATTTTCAAATGATAAACAAGGAATCGCATTTTGTACATTCGGATCATGAGCGTCAAAAGTAATAATAGTTTTAACCCCTAAACGTTCTAGTTCTTGTAATGCAATTGCACAATCTAATGATTCTCTTCCTTTTCTTTTATGTTGTCTAGAAGCATATAATAGTGGCATAACAACAGTTATTTTAGAGGCATTACCACCAATTGCTGATATTACTCTTTTAATATCTTGAAAATGTTCATCAGGTCCCATATGATTAGAATAATCAAACATTTTATAACTACAACTATGATTAGCAATATCTGATATTATATATACATCTTTTGCTCTAATTGTTTTTTTAATAACGATCTTTGCCTCACCATTATTAAAACGCACTTCATCTAAAGGAATAATATAATCAATATTATTCTTATTAATTCTTTGTAAATGTTGATTAATTTGTTTACCAAAATCATAACAATTATTTAAAACAATAATTCCCATTTGTTCTTTCATTAGTAACACCCCCAAATATAACTTTTTTAATTTCTTCCTTTATTATTTTTCCTTTGATTAAATATATCTTTTTTTCTTTGCTCAATTAAATTATTAATAATTGTTTCTCTTTCATTACTATCAACTTCATCTAAGTTATCTTCATATTTTTCAATAACCTCTTCTTTAATTTGATTTAATTTGTTATTACGATTTTCAATCTTTTCTTCCTTCATTTGATCTAATATTTCTTCTAATTCTTTAGCATCATCACTAATAAGTTTACGACGCTCTTTGACTTTTGATGTAATTTCAGTTTGAATATCTTTAATTGAACTATTAAGTAATTCATTTTTATCTAATTCTGGATTTAAAGTTACAGCTCTTTCAATTAATAACATTTTACCATAACTAACACCAACTTCATCAGCTTCTGCTTTTATCTCATCAGTAACACCATTAGATAAAACTTCAGCATAAACATTACGATTTTCAAGTCTTTTTCTTATTCTTTCGCTTATTTTATTTTCATATTCTAAACGTTTTTGTTTTTTTTCTAAACAAGAAGAAACAACAACTTGATTTTCATTACTAAATTCATCAATATAACCAATTTCTACTGCTTCATCTACAATAGAATCAACTGCTTCCTCAAGTTCCATATCTTCTAAATTCATATCACTTAATAATATATCCGCATCTTCATTAAGCGCTACTACTTCAACTACTTTATCATCTTCATTAACACCTAATTGTACACTTGGATTAATATCAATCATAATATAGTTTAAGTTATCTTTAAAAAAATAATTATATGCAAAGAAACCACCAACCCCAACAATAACAATAATAAGTAAACTAAGGCATAATTTTTTCATTGTTTTCTCCTTTTAAAATTAAAATTTTATTATTTTTTCCTGCATTTATCCTTATACATCATCTCCTATATTAATATTATAACATAAAAATAATTATTTTTTAAAATCTGTTTTATATAAAGCTATTATTTTTATAAAAAAATAGAATAAGTTTTTTCTTATTCTATTTCTATTACTTTTTTACTATTATCTT
>Ga0334900_1003144_pt1 | contig 13284 bp, 10 predicted proteins | sample GraSluR3_MG_2_FD_207231 | JGI IMG/M metagenome (GOLD analysis project Ga0334900, IMG submission 207231) | Sludge microbial communities from methane-producing bioreactor in Wageningen University, Netherlands - Granular Sludge_31_08-R3 | ecosystem: Engineered > Bioreactor > Anaerobic >...
CTCTATCGTAAAGAACTTTGTTCTTTCAATATAGGGGAGATTGCCCTATAATTAAAATAATTTGGAGTACTTTTTTATCTGAGGCATCGATAAAATTTCGAATACTTTTTTGATGAGGCAATTCGTAATCTTGCGTAAAACAAATAAGTTTATTATAATGGTTAAATTATAATTTTTTATATTGTTTTATTTAAAAACTTTTTAGCTCTTTTTCTTTCGTTTTTTTATTTATACTTTAACTATAATATTTCTTAAGCAATACAACTTACAGCTTTGCGATTCAGGTAAAGATTGTCATCAAGTTTATCATAATCTTTTTATAGTAAAACCATTTCATTTAAATTATTCCTAGAGATTTTCCAGCCTTTTCAAAAATCTCAAGTGCTTCCTGGATATCATCTGTACTATGATTAGCAAGAACGTGTGATCTTAATCTGCTTGTCCCTTTTGGGACAGCTGGAAAAACAATGGGGCAAATAAAAATACCCATCTCATTAACAATTTTACAAAGCTGCAATGTCTCTTCTTCCTCCCCAATAATAATAGGAACAATTGCTGTAACAGTATCTCCGGTATTGTATCCCATTGATTTTATTCCAGTTCTAAACTGTTCCATATTTTTATGCAACTTTTCAACTCGCTCAGGTTCATCTTCAATTACTTCGAAAGCTGCCATGGCAACTGCAGCGTTTACTGGTGGAATAGGAGCTGAAAAAATAAATGGCCTGGAATTATGTCTTAGATAATCAATTATCTCTTTTTTACCAGCAATATATCCACCTACAGCAGGAATAGTCTTGCTCAAAGTACCCATATGGAGGTCCACCGCATTCTCTAATCCGAAATATTCTTCAATGCCATGCCCTGTTTTGCCAAGCACTCCAATAGAATGGGCTTCATCTACCATTACCATTGCACCATATTTTTTAGCTAGACGTGAGATTTCCGGTAAGTTTGCTACGTCCCCATCCATACTGTAAACACCATCTACTATTATAATCTTATTAGTATAATTAGCTGATTCTTCTAAAATGGCTTCTAATCTTTTCATGTCATTATGTAAGAAAGATCTATATCTAGCTCCTGAAAGCATACATCCATCTATAATGCTGGCATGGTCAATCTTATCAATTATTACTAAATCTCCTCTTTGATAAAGAGATGTAATTGCTGCTAAATTTGTTACATAGCCACTGGTATAAGTAATTGCATCTTCGGCTCCTTTAAATTGAGCAATCTTCGCTTCCAATCTATTGTGCACCTCAGTAGTACCTGATAAAAAGCGCACACCAGAAGTACCTGTACCATATTTTTCAATAGCCTTAATTCCTGCTTCTTTTAACCTGGGATGATCAATTAAAGCTAAATAATTATAGGAAGCTAACATAATTTTTTCTTTTTGGTCAACCACTACTCTTGATTGAGAAGAATTCTCAATAGTTTTTAACCAAAAAAATGTCTCATTGTCTTTTAGTCGTTTTACTCTTTGACTAACCTGAGCTATTTTTTCTTTTAAAGAAACTCCCATTTTTTACTCCTCTTTTTATAAATTAAATCTAAATGTTTAACTTTTCTATTCTTGGCTTAAAGTCTATTTTTCTTAATAAGTCAAGATAATCTCTTTCTCCTAACTCTTCAGGTTTTTTGCCGGAAATAGCAACCAATGCCCCCTGGAAGACATTGGTACCAAAAGACCTCCCCTGAAATTGAGGTGTTGTAGTGACTAAATATTGAACTCCTCTGTCTTTTAAATCCTGTACATTATCTGCAGTTACTGTATTAGTTATAACAATCTTACCGTTCATTTTCTCAGGCATATACTGACTAATAGCTATATAGTCACCAGCAATTATATCTGCATCATCAAAAAAATGACCAAATTTGTTGTTGGTTTTTTCCTGTTTTTCCCCGGTAGGATACAAGTATTTAATGGGGAGATTTACTAAAACAGGTATTATCACCCGTGCTATCTTATTTAGTGTGCTCAAACTATATATTGGTATCGGTATATTTAAGCATGAAATAAGATCACCAAAAATCATTTTACATCCTGCCTCTATCAGTCCTTCCGCCAGGCCAAACCTGTCTACCGTGATAAGCAGCAAGGCTCTTTTGCCCTGGAGAGCAATATCAGTATTTTGGGTAATATATCTTACTACATTTTTTTCTAGCACATATTTAATCCCGGTGCCATCAACAATCGGCGTTTTTTTGATTACACTAACAATTCTGGCAGATTCTTTGATAGTGTATTTTTTCCCTTTTGGTCCAGAATAAAGGTATAAATCTGTTCCTCCAAGAGTAAAGACATCTACCTTTCCGTCATACTCTTGATACAATTGCATCATTTTTTTTACATCACCGTCTGTTCCTCTTCTCTCTATTTCTATTTCCTGTCCCAGTAAATTTATCTTTGCTATATGGTCTCTAGTTGAGGAACCCAGGCTGACACCAAGCACTTTTTTCATTATCTTTATCTCCTGTCTGCCGAAATTACTTTAACTTCCCTTAGAATATTTTTAATAATTTCAGGAGCAATATATTTGTCTTCTAAAATTGGTGATTTGCCAATCTCTACTCCAATTACCTGTATGCTGAATAACTTTTCCGCTACATTTACCCTTTTATCAGAACCCAAAAAAATGATTAAATCATAATCAATTAAATTAGTAATCATCGATATAATTACATTAAAAAGATCAACCTTTTCCTTCGTTTCAATAAATTCATTGCTTTCTTTTTTGTTTAAAAGTAAAGCAAAATCAACACCTATTTCCTGTGCTTTTTCTAATATTTCATTTTTATTTTTTATAGGAAAGCCAATAAGGGCAATTTTTTTACCTCTCCTGATTTCGCCAAGGCTTTCCAGACGAGAAACAAAAGTTCTTTCAATCCCCAATTTTCTAGCTGCTTCGACCTGGGTCAACCCCTCTGTTCTTAATTTTATAATTCTGCTAATCTCTCTATCCAATTTTTCTCGTGATAGAACTTTCTCACCAATTCTAATAAAATTCATAAATATAATTACCTGTACACAATTTTGTACACATTATATATCAACAATAAAATGTTGTCAAATTTATCATGCTTTCTGATTTTTAAACAAACTTACTCAAAAAGGGGCTTATAAAATGAATGCCTTAAATGGTAATGATTCCACCGCCAAGAACAACATCATCATCATAAAAAACAGCTGACTGACCTGGTGTAATAGCTCTTTTTGGTTCTTCAAAAATTACTCGCAGATTGTCATTTTCGTCCGGGAAAATAGTAGCTTTAGCTGGAGGTGTATTGTATCGGATTTGAACTTCTAATTGCATTGGATGTATAATTGGAGCAATTGAGCTGTAGTGAACTTTTACCAGTTTAAATTCTTTCTTATAAAGATCCGCTTCATCTCCTATAACTATTTTATTTTCCTTATTATTAATCTCAACTATATATTTTCGGCTGTTTAAAGATAAACCTGTTTTTCGCCTTTGTCCTATAGTATAGAAGGCAACACCTTTGTGTCTTCCTAAGATATTTCCGGAAGTATCAACAAAATAGCCTGGTTGATTTTTATCCTGCTGTGACGCTCTCTGCTCAATTAGCTCTCGATAATTATTGCCGGTAATAAAGCATATTTCCTGGCTTTCCTTTATCTTTAAAGATTTTAACCCAGCATTACTGGCAATCTTTTCCACACTCTTTTTTGTTAGATCTCCCAATGGAAAGACAGAACGGGAGAGAATATCATACCCTAATCTATAAAGAAAATAAGATTGGTCTTTTTTTCTATCCACCCCTCTCTTTAAAATATATCTGTCCTGGCCTGTTTTGTGTTCAATTCTGGCATAATGACCGCTGGCTATATATGATATCCCGTTATTAGAAGCATGCTTTAAAAGTAAAGGAAATTTTATTTTTTCATTGCATAACACACATGGGTTTGGCGTTATTCCATTCTGGTATTTCCTCACAAAATCTTTAATGACTATTCTACTAAAAGCTTCTCTATAATCTATTTCGTGTAATGTAATGTTTAATTTATCCGCCACTTCCCGAACTGTATTGCTATCATAAAAATATTCCTTATTGTGGGTTCCTTTTCCAAAATCATAATCACGACAGCCATCAGTAACAAGGTGAAAATAAACTCCTGTTACCTGGTATCCATTTTCTTTTAATAGAAAAGCTGCAGTATTGCTATCAATACCACCACTCATTGCCAGTAAAACACTTTTCTTTTTTTTCATTCATACTCCCCATATTATAATTATAATATCAGGTGCTTAGCTATTTCCTGTTGAGGCAACCCCTGAACAATTCTTTGTTGATTTATTTTATAATAAGCATTCTGTATATTAATATCTACAAAATCTTTATCTGAATTCCTATCGCAATACCTGGCAGTAATTCTGCTTGCTAAATCTAATATGTTATTTATCTCAACAATTTTTACATCTTCCCTAGCTGAATTATTATAAATGCGTAACAACGAAACAGGGCCTTTAAAATTTTTTGAATTTAATAAAAAATCCTGTGGTTGAACCATGGAGAATAATTTATTATTTTCTTGCTCATTTCTGCCTACTACCAACTTTGTATTTTTGTTAAGGTTAAAATGTCGACCGACTTTTAACAATTCTATATCATTCTTATTAAAATTATTTTTAGATAATAAATCATTCATCCTTTTTGCAAATCCTGGTTCAGTTAATTTACAACCACCTGCCGGAGCAGGATATTTTTTAATTCCCCAGCTTTTTGCAAGGGCAATTTGTCTTTTTCTTGACCGTCCTTGAATATCCATTAATTGAGAGCGATTAATAATCTTTTGCTTCTCCGGCAATGTTTCAGGCAATAATAAAGCAGAAAGAGGTCTTACAATCCATTGTCCAAACCCTGACTCCTTACTAATCTTCAAGATACACGCTTTATTTTGAGTCATCGGTCTCTGGCCAAGAACTTCTCCACTAATTATAAATGAAGCTTTTTCTTTTTTCATTAGCTCACCTGCCTTACGAAACATTGTAATCCGGCAATCGATACATGGATTAATATGTTTACCGAAACCATGCTTGGGCTCAAAAAGTAATTTTATAAGTTCTTCACTTATGTCTTCTGTAATAAACTTAAAATTTAGGTATTTTTCTGTATAAGCATCAGGTTTATCTTCTATAAAGGGGTTTTTAAACTTTATCCCTATTACATCTATATTCTGCTCTAAGATGATTTTGATAGCTAAAATACTATCTAAACCACCAGAATAAAGTGCTACTGCTTTCTTTTTATTACTCACAAGAACCTTCTTCCCTTTATTTTCTAATAAAAATAATAATTTAGCTTAATAACTGAATAAATATATACAATTTTTGTATTGAATAATTATTAACCAACCCGTTTTTTTTGATATGGATTACTTTTATTATCATTCTTAATTATAAATAATTATAACAACATGATGAAGTACTAGAAATGGAGTCAGAATGGGGATAGGAAATAGAAAATCAAGGAAGAGGCTAGTGTGCCCCTTCCTTTGTTCTCATCTATTCACAGCTAATTGCCTCAACTGGACAATCTTCGGCTGCTTGCTGGCAAGACTCTTCCGCATCTTTGGGAACAGTGTCAACTTTAACAACTGCTACATCATCCTGCATTTCAAAAACTTCGGGGCATGTGCTCTCACAAAGTCCGCATCCAGTGCAAAGATCCTGATCAACTGTTGCCTTCACAATATCTCACCTCCTATAAATTCATATTTTACAATTTACTGTATCAGCAAATTAACCAGTACAAATCTTTATTTAATTGCCTGCTAAATATTTAAGGTAAAAATTTTGGTTAATTCGCTAAAACCTATGACCTATTTAAGATAACTTAAAAAGTTATAAAATTCAAGCCTATTTTTTATTTTATCTATATTTTTATCTCCAGAAAATCTTCTGCCAAAAAAACCCCTGAATAGCGTCGAGTAGCCTCTTCTTTAAATTTATCCCAACTGTGTTTGCATTTCTTTGATTTATGGTATCGGGGACTAATATGGGTTAATACAAGCCGTTTTGCATTAGCAGATTTTGCTACTCTAACAGCATCTTCAATTGTAGAATGAAAACTATTCTTTGCCTCTACTTTATTTTCATCAGAAAAAGTTGCTTCATGTATTAGCAAATCAGCGTCTTGAGACAATTCAACAGAATTTTTAGAAAATATGGTATCACTACAATAAGATATTTTTTTCACAATTTTCAATTCTTTAATAAAATTACCTGATTTTAGAACTTTTCCATTTTCCAGTATTACCTGGTCTTTTTCTTTTATTTTTCTGTATATCGGACCAGGGGTAATTCCTAATCTCAATAATTTATTAACAAGAAGATTCTTTTTTGTGTATTTTTCATAAATAGCATAGCCAAAACAATCAACCTGATGCTCAAGGGATGCGCAGCTTACCTTAATGTTATCTTTTTCCCATAATAATTTTTTCGTTTTGTATTTTTCCAGTTTCATCTCATTAATGTAATAAGAATAAGGTATATGTGTTTTAGAATAATCAAAACAATTACCAAGATATGCCTGCAAGCCAACAGGTCCAAAAATATCAATATCATCTTCTATTCCCTGCAAACCACGTGTAGCAAGCAATCCGGGCAAACCAAAAAGATGGTCTCCATGCAGATGACTTATAAATATCCCCTTTAATTTTGATAATTTCAAACCAGCGGCAAATATTCTCTGCTGCGTTCCCTCTCCGCAATCAAATAACCAATAATCACCGCCTTTATTAAAAAAGACAGCAGTCGACGAAACATTTCTTTTATTAGTTGGCATTCCTGCCCCGGTGCCTAAAAAGATAACTTTATCTAACATTATCTTTGTAACTTCTCATTTCCAATTTATTTATTTCTGGCAATTCGGACACACAAAGGTACTCCTGTTTTCAATTCTAATAATTTCCAAAGGTTGTCCGCAAACAGGACATATACTATTTTTCTTACCATATACTTTGATTACTTCTCCATACCTGCCCTTATTGCCCTCTAAATCTATATAAGACTCATCCACCATGGTCGTTCCCTTAAGCTCAATAGCCTCTAATAAAATCTTTTGAATATTCATAAATAGCAGTTTTACTTCGTTTTTTGATAATAAATTGGCTTTACGAAGCGGATGAATTCTAGATTGAAAAAGAATTTCATTAGCGTATATATTACCTATACCGGCAATCTTTTTTTGGTCCATTAATACTTTTTTTATATTCTTTGTACTGTTTTTTAATAATTTACTGAATCTATGAAGGGTAAATTCTTCACTTAATGGCTCATAGCCCAGTGTTTCGATTCTTGATAAGTTTTTCTTCTTTCTTAGAAGCCATAGCTTGCCAAATTTTCTAACATCATTATAAATAAGTTCACTTCCATCTTCGAAAAAAAAATAAAGATGATTATGTTTCTCATGCTTTTCATATTTTTTTGTCAGGTTTTCTTTTTCAGAATTTGGATGGAATTCAAGCCGACCGCTCATTCCCAGATGAATAATTAGCTGGTAATCAATATTTATATTAATTATTATATATTTGCCCCTTCTTTTAACATTTATAATTTGGGAATTTTGTAATTTTGACAAAAATTCATTAATCCGGGGCATCTTAATCAGGGTTGGGGTTTTAATCTGTACTCTTTCTATGGTCTTATTAATGAGTTCATTTTGCAGGCCTCTTTTTATGGTTTCTACTTCAGGAAGCTCTGGCATTTTGCTGCCTCTCACAATTATAGATATTCTATTTTTTCAAAAATTTCAGATAAGTTATTAATAACCATCTCTGAGTAATTTTTATGGTATCCTATTTTATTTCTATCAATTAAAAGACTTTTCATTCCTGCATCTTTAGCAGCAATATAGTCAGACTTTTCACTATCTCCAATGTGTAATACCTTGTCAGGTAGGACATTTATTTCAAGGCATACTTTTTGATACACTTCTTTATTTTTTAACTGTTTGTAATCTGATAATGCAGAGAAAATTGAATTAAAATATTTTCTTATTCTTTTTAATTTTGGTATTAAAAATTCCCTTGGCATCGAAGACACACATATCAATTTATATCCCTGAAAAAGTTGTTCCAAAACCTGATAGGTTTCTGGAAACACCTTTATCTCGTCTGCATATTTTTCTAAGAGTTCTTCATGGTTGATATTAAGGTCAAAATATTTTATCCAGTAATTTATATCATACCATTTAATATCTTTTTCACCAACAATATCATATTCTTTCTGTACTCTTTCTAGGGCAGAATCAAAATTTATATTTTCTTTTTTGGCAACTAATCCGGGCATGGCTTTTTGCCAGATAAGGTCATTATAATCAGGGTCTACCAGAGTGCCATCAACATCAAATGATATAACTTCAATCCCCATACTTTCCCCCCAAATAAAAAATTCCCGGCAGTGTCCTACTCTCCCACAGAAAAAACTGCAGTACCATCGGCGCTGGAGGGCTTAACTACTGTGTTCGGGATGGGAACAGGTGGTTCCCCTCCGCTATGACCACCGGGAAACCGAATAAATAGAAAGATAATTTCGTCGTGCGTATTGAGTCGTGCGTCCTGCGAAAAGATTTTTTCTTTCCACGCAATACGCATCACGCAATACGCAATACTGATCTAGTAGTTAGTCGTTGGTAGTTAGTAGTTAGCTAAGAGAAAAGGTTTTTAGTTATTAGTTTTTAGTTTTTAGTCAAGAGTAAGAGCGATAAATCTTTAGCTGCAAGATTGCAAGGATGGAATGTTGCAGTATTGTCTTATTCCCATTCTTGCATCTTTGCATTCTTGCCTTTACTTATTACTCATTACTCATCACTCATCACTTATTACTGTATTTTCTTCTCTTATACTCGATACTATCTTAGTCGTTGGTAGTTGGTAGTCAGTTAAAGACAAGAAGACAAACTGCTTTCTTCTCTTATACTAACTACCAAATACTAACTACTATCTACTAGCTACTAGCTACTAGTTTTATAGAGTGATACGGTCAAGCCTTCGATCGATTAGGATCAGTTAGCTCAAACCATTACTGGCCTTACACACCTGACCTATCAACCGGGTCTTCTTCCCGGGATCTCTCCTGAATCTAATTCAGATGGATACCTCATCTTGAGGCGGGCTTCACACTTAGATGCTTTCAGTGTTTATCCCAACCGAACATAGCTACCCAGCAATGCCCTGAGCAGGACAACTGGTACACTAGCGGTTCGTCCACCTCGGTCCTCTCGTACTAGAGGCAGACCCTCTCAAGTATCCCACGCCCGCGACGGATAGGGACCGAACTGTCTCACGACGTTCTAAACCCAGCTCGCGTACCGCTTTAATTGGCGAACAGCCAAACCCTTGGGACCTGCTTCAGCCCCAGGATGCGACGAGCCGACATCGAGGTGCCAAACCTCCCCGTCGATGTGGACTCTTGGGGGAGATAAGCCTGTTATCCCCGGAGTACCTTTTATCCGATGAGCGACGGCACATCCACCAGCTACCGCCGGATCACTAGGCCCTGCTTTCGCACCTGTTCGAGATGTCTCTCTCACAGTCAAGCCTTCTTATGCCCTTACACTCTTTAGTGTGATTTCCAAACACACTGAGAAGACCTTTGGACACCTCCGTTACTCTTTAGGAGGTGACCGCCCCAGTCAAACTACCCACCAAATACTGTCTTCCAGCCGGATTCACGGCATGGAGTTAGAATCCCAACATACCAAGGGTGGTATTTCAAGGGTGGCTCCCAAGAGGCTGACGCCCCTTGTTCATAGCCTACCACCTATCCTACACAGGGAATGCTAAAATCCAATATCAGGCTATAGTAAAGGTTCACGGGGTCTTTCCGTCCTGTCGCGGGTAGCAAGCATCTTCACTTGCACTACAATTTCACCGAGTCCCTCGTTGAGACAGTGCCCAAATCGTTACGCCATTCGTGCGGGTCGGAACTTACCCGACAAGGAATTTCGCTACCTTAGGACCGTTATAGTTACGGCCGCCGTTTACTGGGGCTTTGGTTAGAAGCTTCGCCCGAAGGCTGACCCCCTTCCTTAACCTTCCAGCACCGGGCAGGCGTCAGTCCCTATACATCATCTTACGATTTAGCAGAGACCTGTGTTTTTAGTAAACAGTCGCTTGGGCCGTTTTTTTGCAACCTCTTCGGGCTTGTTAAGTAAATCAACTCACCCTAAGGAGGCACTCCTTCTCCCGAAGTTACGGAGTCATTTTGCCGAGTTCCTTAACGAGGGTTCTCTCGAGCGCCTTGGTATTCTCTACCTACCTACCTGTGTCGGTTTTAGTACGGATACCATATGCTCTGGCTAGAGGTTTTTCTCGACAGTGTGGGATCAATCAGTTCGCCGCCGTAGCAGCTCCCTATCACCTCTTAGGGTTAACAAAGAGACGGATTTGCCTGTCTCTTCCCCCTAGGGGCTTGGACACGGAACTTTTATCGTGCTGACCTACCCTACTGTGTCACCCCATCGCTTTAAAACGATCATACGGTAGTACCGGAATATTAACCGGTTGTCCATCGCTTACGCCTTTCGGCCTGGGCTTAGGCCCGACTAACCCTGGGCGGACTTACCTTCCCCAGGAAACCTTAGGTTTTCGGCGGGCAAGATTCTCACTTGCCTTATCGTTACTCATGCCGGCATTCTCACTTCTCTACAGTCCAGGTCTCCTTACGGTAACCCTTCTGCCCATAGAGAACGCTCCTCTACCATCCCGTAGGATCCACAGCTTCGGTGACAGGCTTAGCCCCGGACATTTTTCGGTGCAGAATCGCTTAACCAGTAAGCTGTTACGCACTTTTTAAATGATGGCTGCCTCTGAGCCAACATCCTGGCTGTCTGTGTAATTCAACTTCCTTTTCCACTTAGCCTGTACTTGGGGACCTTAGCTGATGGTCTGGGCTGTTTCCCTTTTGACTACGAAGCTTATCCCCCGCAGTCTGACTCCCAAACTAGCACCTATGGCATTCGGAGTTTGATTGGATTCAGTAACCTGGTAAGGCCCCTAGTCCATTCAGTGCTCTACCTCCATAGGCCAACGTTTGAGGCTAGCCCTAAAGCTATTTCGAGGAGAACCAGCTATCTCCGGGTTTGATTGGCCTTTCACCCCTATCCACAGCTCATCCCCTAATTTTTCAACATTAGTGGGTTCGGGCCTCCACCTGCGTTCAAACAGGCTTCACCCTGGCCATGGATAGATCACCCGGTTTCGGGTCTACGCCAACCAACTAAATCGCCCTGTTCAGACTCGCTTTCGCTACGGCTGCGCAGCAGCTGCTGCTTAACCTGGCTGGTTAACGTAACTCGCCGGCTCATTATACAAAAAGCACGCGGTCACACCTGTTAAGAGCAAGCTCTTATCAATGGTGCTTCCACTGCTTGTAGGTACACGGTTTCAGGTACTATTTCACTCCCCTCCCGGGGTACTTTTCACCTTTCCCTCACGGTACTAGTTCACTATCGGTCACCAGCTAGTATTTAGCCTTGGGAGGTGGTCCTCCCGGCTTCACACAGGGCTTCTCTTATCCCGTGCTACTTGGGAACCTGAAGAAGAGATTAATCATTTTCGCTTAAGGGACTATCACCCGCTGTGGTGGAGTTTTCCAAGCTCACTTTAGCTAATGATTAATTTTGTAACTCTTTACCTGTACGGCAGTACAGATCTATCAGGCCCCGCAACCCGCAACAGGCAACACCTGCCGGTTATCACACCTGTTGCGTTTGGGCTGTTCCCCGTTCGCTCGCCGCTACTTAGGGAATCGTTATTACTTTCTTTTCCTGGGGGTAATTAGATGTTTCAGTTCCCCCCGTCTGGCCGCCTGCTCCTATGAATTCAGAGCAGGATACCCGAGGTTTGCTCGGGTAGGTTCCCCCATTCGGAAATCCCCGGATCAAAGCCCGCTTACGGCTCCCCGAGGCTTATCGCAGTTAACCACGTCCTTCTTCGCCTGCTGGTACCAAGGCATCCACCGTATACCCTTTTCAACTTGACCGTATCTCTATAAAATTAAAACTCGAGATATTTTCTTGCTACCTTAGTTATCTTTCTATTTAACTGTCAAAGAACTGTTTCGTCTTGCGTGATGCGTATTGTGTCGTGCGTTTAAATACCGGAAATAAAAAAAGGCATTTCTACGCAATACGCAATACTCACTACGCGATACTTATTTAGTCGTTAGTCGTTGGTAGTTAGTAGTTAGTAAAAGACTAAGACTAAGATAAAAAACTGTTTATGGTTTATCGTTTATGGTTTTTGGTTAAAGTAAGAAGTATAAGAGTTTCATCTTTGCTCATTACTGATTACTCATCACTGCATTCTCTTTTCTTAAACTCAATACTACATACTCGATACTATATACTATTTTTTTGGTGGAGATAAGGGGATTCGAACCCCTGACCTCCGCCGTGCAAAGGCGGCGCTCTCCCAACTGAGCTACATCCCCTCTTTTCGTTGTGCGTCGTGCGTATTGCGTTAGATAATTTTGTTAGAAAATAATATTTTTGTTTTTTCTTTTACGTAATACTCAATACGCTCTACGCAATACGTATTTTTATGGTGGGCCTTCCTGGAGTTGAACCAGGCACCTCACGCTTATCAGGCGTGCGCTCTAACCAACTGAGCTAAAGGCCCTCTTTTCGTCTTGCGTGATGCGTATTGTGTCGTGCGTTTAAATACCGGAAATAAAAAAAGGCATTTCTACGCAATACGCAATACTCACTACGCGATACTTATTTAGTCGTTAGTCGTTGGTCGTTAGTAGTTAGTAAAAGACTAAGATAAAAAAACTGTTTATGGTTTATCGTTTTTAGTTTTTAGTTTTTAGTTAAAGTAAGAAGTATAAGAGTTTCATCTTTGCTCATTACTTGTTACTGTATCTGGTATTGAGTCGTTAGTATTTAGTATCTGGTTAAAGAAAAGAATCAGGAAAACTACTTTTATGTTTTACTGTTTTTTCTCTTCTTATCTTCTCTTAAACTCAATACTACATACTCGATACTATATACTTATTTAAAAACTAGCACCCAGCCAGCAATCGACCGATTCTTTACTCCTTAGAAAGGAGGTGATCCAGCCGCACCTTCCGGTACGGCTACCTTGTTACGACTTCACCCCAATCGCTGATCATACCTTCGGCACCTTCCTCCCCGAAGGGTTGGTACGGCAACTTCAGGTATCGCCAACTTTCGTGGTGTGACGGGCGGTGTGTACAAGGCCCGGGAACGTATTCACCGCGGCATGCTGATCCGCGATTACTAGCGATT
>Ga0334900_1003150_pt1 | contig 13247 bp, 9 predicted proteins | sample GraSluR3_MG_2_FD_207231 | JGI IMG/M metagenome (GOLD analysis project Ga0334900, IMG submission 207231) | Sludge microbial communities from methane-producing bioreactor in Wageningen University, Netherlands - Granular Sludge_31_08-R3 | ecosystem: Engineered > Bioreactor > Anaerobic > Unclassified...
AAGGCCAATAAACTGGATGAGCTCTTACCTCAGAACTGGCAGAAGCTAAAAGACAACATCTCCCCTGAATAAGCAAAATTATTTCAACTCCTGAGATTTTTCAAGACCTGGTTGGTAGAAGGGATACGTATTTAAGAGATAGATTGCGATACTTTATAGTTCCAAGCAATAACCCAGTTAATGACCCAGGTACATATCTGGTCATTACTAACAGAAACAGAAACTGGCATGATAATCCAGTGAATTGGGAATTTACTGATATTGCTGATTATGGTCAACAAATGGCAATTTTCGGCAAATATATTGGGGTATTAGCAACAGAATACCATCTATTAACTCAATCAGGAAGAACCAATGAAGCTGCAGTTACAAATCAAGAACTATTAAATGCTTTGTTTGCCTATAAAAGACTCGATCTTTGTGAAAATTCACTTGATCCTCTACTGCCAGATGAATATAATGGATTCTTTATTCGCCATGACGTACCAGAAGCACCATTTGGAGAACCAAATCCATTTATTACACAATCAGAACTAAACACAGATATGGGGCTTTTAATAGATGGGGATCAACTCTTGGATGATGGAGAGATAGAACAAGTAACCTGGGTGGATTTTACTATGACGCCCGCCAATGAGTGGATATCGCAAGATGAAGCAGTATTTTTACTTGAGGAGCTTGCATTGGCATATAAGTTTGGTAGCTCAGAAGTTCGTTTAGAAGCGCTGAACCATGCATGGGTTATTATGAATAGAATGTATGGTTTTGTTAGTCCTGGCCTCCACCATACCGACTGGTACATTTATAATCATTATGGTATACCGATCCCATGGCCTGAAGGTGGGAACTGCCGAACCTTATCATTCGGTTATGAATTAATGGCTAGAAAATTTTTTGGGTTTCAATCTTTTATACATTTTCCAGGAACCGAAGCAATTTGGTGGGAGCTATGCTTATTAGGCAATTCGGGGGGAGATGCACAAATGGTGGCAGCGACAGCGGCTATTGGCAGAGGATGGGAAGGTCAAACACAAAGCGGAATATATAAAAATACCGATCAATTTGGATGGGATTATTACTATCTGTGGCTATACAAGGCCTTATGGGATGATAATGAGAACTATTATGGTGTTGACCGCATAGGGGATAGGCTAGATGAAGGACCTTGTGAAGGACCATGGTGGGAGAAGGATGTTCGCCATGCATTACATGGCTGGGCATCTCCTGATAGGTGGAGACATGATATTGGAAAACAATGTGGTTACAATCCATGTATGGTTGGAATCTATTCAGGTATGGATTATATGATCTTACTTAATCTCTATTACATATGTAATGGTGAAGATCTAGTTGAGTATCGGAATAGAATAAATGCTACTCAGGGTCAAATTTGGCCATATGGAACCAATGGGTCGGTTTCAAATCCTAAATATATTGAAGTTTTTAGGAAAATAGAATCTACAGATGTACTAATTAATTCTCCAATAGCCGCAGATGTCAATTATCGTGCTGGTGAGAGCATAGTTCTGAAACCTGGATTTAAGGTAATGAAAGGAGCACATTTTTCTGCAGTAACGGATCCCTTAGATTATTGCTCAACAGCTCCTGTTAATCATGGAAGTTGTGCAGTAAAGTCCTCCTCAATTATAGAGAATGACAATTACTATGGTGATGACGAAGAATCTGTATCCTCACGTTATAGGTATTTATTTGACCGTGATTATTTGGGCCAAAACAAGAGCAGCGATCAGTGTTTACCCACTAATGAGGAGGTCGAAGTTTATCCTAACCCTTGTCATGGAAACTTGAATATTGAAAATATTGAAGGTTTTCATAATTACCGAATTATTACTATCCTTGGCTCAACAATGGAGTATGGATCGATTGTGGGAAATCATTGTTCAATAAATCTTGAAAATTATTCTCCTGGTCTATATTACATAGTACTTTCTGGAAAAACACACAGCGAAGTGCTAAAATTTTCGTTTATAAAACAGTAGGGATTATAGAAATTAGAGTATCTTTCAATGAAAAGGAAATATATGTGTAAGCTAAATCGCCATTATATTAGGAAACTGTTAGTTTTTACTGCCTTATCCATATTTCTATTCGGATGTAAAAAAGAGATAGATGAATTTTTATTGGGAGATTTTAAAAAGCAGAATCCCTACATTGGGAACGAGACCCTGATATTTATAAACGAAATTGGGGAAACCATTGTATTTGACGGTGAAGGGAGATATTCAGAAACATTTCGAACCGAATCAGAAAGTAATCCAAAAAGGTATTACACTAATGAACTAGATAAGTGTGTTTTCGAGAGTAGAAATGGAGATTATAAGTTTGAAATTGTACTGACGACTCATAAAGATAGAGCATTTCAAATGAGTATTAAAATATTCAGGATTATTAATCAGCCTAGCCATTGGTGTTATTGCTATAGTCTTTATTATCAGGCTTTACAAAACTATTATGGGAGGCAGGATATGTACCTTGATAGTTTGCAAGTATTGGATAAAATGTATTATGATATAATGGTTGACTCATCTTTGTCAATATCTACTTCCTTACCAGATGACAGTTGCCACAGATTCGTATCAAATCTATTTTATACTATCAATAATGGAATTATTAGGCTAGATTTTGATGATGATTCAATTTGGGAGCTTAAAGAAATATTGAATTAGAAGAGTTCAATCAACGTATCCCTTCTGCCAAGCCCATCTTGTAAGCAACCCCATGGCAGCTTAGTTTTGTCGCATGGCAAATAAAAGACATTCAAAGGGCAAGATGTACGCACTGATCCGTAAGTGGGAGCAGAGCGGGCTCCCCCAGGCAAAGTTTTTCAGTGAGCATAAGATCTCCAAAAGCACCTTTGGCTACTGGCGCAGAAAGTACCTGCGTGAGCAAGTACAGATAAAAACACAAGGAAAGATGGTCCCCATCCATATCCTGGCGCCTGATGCCGGACTTGTTGCCATTTATGAAATCACTAATGGGAAAGGCTCGCTTTATTACATACACAAGGATTATTTGGGATCTATACAATGCATAAGCAATGAGCAAGGGCAGGCGGTAGAACACCTGAGTTTTGACCCCTGGGGAAACAGGCGTAATCCGAATGATTGGAGTATTGACTATGATCCGCAGGAACCGCTCTTTGACCGGGGTTTTACCGGCCACCAGCACCTGGATGATTTCCATCTGATCAATATGAACGGCAGGGTGTATGATCCCATCCTTGCCCAATTCCTGAGTCCTGACAACTATGTTTCAGCTCCAGAAAGCTCTCAAGGTTTAAACAGATATATTTATTGTTATAATAATCCTCTTGTTTATACAGATCCAGATGGGCAAGTCCCGTGGCTTGCACTCGGCATAGTTGCAGCTTATACCTATCTAAGCAATGCACATGCTAATCGGGATCCGGAAACAGGAAAATGGGCTTGGAATCCAGCGACATGGTTTGGTTCAAATAGTAACACCACTATAACTGCTGGAATAAGCACGAATGGTAATAGTGTTACAGGTTATGGAGGCATCGGAACAGGGAATAATTTCCCCGTTTTTGGTTACAATAATCAGAATGGTGCCGGCGTTGGTTTATGGTCACCCGAGGGTACAACTGGTTTTTATTATCCCAACATTGACTATGATGCAGGTGCTAAGGCAGTTGACCCAATGATTAATAATGTTAGAAATGAGTATTTTAGCCAGGTTAATGGGCTAAACAATTTTTATATTGATATAGCACCACGAGGTGGGTATACAATAACTGAAGATGGACATTTTGCTGATAAAAATGGTAAGCCTGCTCAAGCATATACAGATTATTTAGGTGATGGTTTATCGGATGTATATCTAAGTCCAGCATCTCATACAGATGCATTTACCCTCTATATCGCCCTCGGTCATGAAATGATACATGTAGCCCACTATAATAAGTTTCAGAACAACTTTTTACTAGGTTCTTCTGAATATTATGCATATAAATGGAGCCATTATGTCTTTGATGGTTTTTACGGAAAAGGTTCTGATAAAGTCTATTTGAAGGAAATGGGTAGGCTTTTTATGTCTAATAGAATTATAAAATCATATGACTATGAAAATTTCGGATTTTCAACTGGGACTAAAAACCTAAATTCCTTATGGGATTGGTAATGACTTTAATGTTATGAAAAACAAAAACATTTCTGCAATAGTTGTGCTACTAATACTTGCAAATTGTTCGGTATTACACGATAACAATTCAGGTATTTCTATCCAAAGTCATACCATCGATGATGGATCAAAGCTCACATACTCGATAACAAATCATTCGAGAGATGATATATTCATATTTAATTTAGAAGACAAAATCTATCCTAGAGTTTTTGTGAAAGAATCTAAAGATTCTATTTGGTCAGATTGGTCGTTGCAGTTTCAATACAGTTCAGTAGTATTACCTGTCAAACCAGAAATGCATGAAATCCATGAGGAAGGGCCACGATATAAACCCAATAGTCTATACCCTGAATTAACTAATTTTTATAACAAGGTTAATAAAATAATCGATAGTAGCAAACTATCCTTTCAATCTGAATATTTGTTTTTTTTTGATGAATTAGTATCTTCTTCGATTTTTCTTAAGCAAGGCGAATCCTATTTTGATACTATTAATATAGCTCCTTTTAAGAAAAAATACCCGAATATTGAATTCAAATTTGTTTTTTCTTATCCTAGCGACTATTCAATGAAGTCAGATACATCATTCTTAGAATTTTTCATAAATAGTATACTTAGAGATTCACTTGGCGTTGCCTTTCCTAAAAAATTAGATGGGTATAAAATTATTTATAAAGAGAAACTATTTCACCAAGCAATAATTAATTAGTTTTATTTACTCTTCTAGTGCGCGTTATAGAAATCAGATACCAGAAAAGCGGTATCCCTTCTACCAACCAGGTCTTGCGTATCCCTTCTACCAACCCCGTCTTGTAAGCAACCCCATGGCAGCTTAGTTTTGTCGCATGGCAAATAAAAGACATTCAAAGGGCAAGATGTATCCCTTCTACCAACCAGGTCTTGAAAAATTTGTATCCCTTCTACCAACCGGGTCTTGAAAAATTTCAGGAGTTAAAATGCTTGATCATATTGCGTTTATTTCTCGCAAAGACTGCAAAGAAGCGCCAAGTCAGCAAAGGGAGTTATAAATTGATATATCTTTTGCGCCCTTTGCGAAATCTTCCCTTAGCGTGAACCGGAAAGGGGATAACCGCTACCCGGTATCATTAAAAATTGCATAAACACCAATCTATGATCATCATCGGCATCACCGGAACACCGGCTGCAGGAAAAAAAACATTATCAGATACCTGAAATGCGAAAATCGAATTCAGAAATATTCCCGGGTTTTCCATATCACAGTTTCTATAACAACATTCATATATATTATTTATAACCATTTTAAATATTATTTATAATACTTTGATTTCGTGTTTTTTAAGTTTTTATGAAAAAAAAAATCAAAAAGGGGGTTACCTTTTGGCCTGAATCTGTATTAATAGTAGAATAGTTATACAAAACAAAAACCAATAATCGTGAAAACCAAACACATTATTTTTAGTCTTTTGGCTGTATTTGCTTTTGCTTCAGCCTTATTTTTTAATGCTTGCAAGAAAGATGCTGTAAGCGAAGCTATCGAACAATACACACAAATTTCACAGGAAGAGATGGAGGCTTCGAAGGCGATGACGGACCATATTCTGGAGTTTAAAGAGCGAATGGAGTACTACAGAGATAATCCAAATATAAAAAGTGGTGGAATTAAGTATGCTGCAAACGAAGCAGTTATTGAACTGGAATCTCAATTGAATTTTAATTATTGCTATACTGACATTGAGTTCATAGAGCGCATCCAATCATATTCGGAGGTTATCATGCCTCTTGATGCCCTTTTTGAAATCTGGGAGAGCGATTTATCTATACATTATTTTGACGATGTAATAGTTGCATTGCAAGACCATATGACACTATCCGGCTTCTCAAATAAAAAACTAATGATAGTAGATTTGGAGCTAAATGGGTTTAATACAAATGGTGATGCAATGATAGGGGTAAATTCTCTTATTGCTAATCAGGGAACACTCACAACAGCTATATCTGAAGATGGTTGGTGGTATGGGTATAAGGAAGGAAGCTGTGCAGTACCTCCTGAGCCTGATCCCTGGGCCGGCATTTGGGATGCAGCACTGGACATTCAATCGGATTTGCGATTTGCGAATATCCCTGCCCCTCCTCCCGGAAAAATCAGAAGAACGAATTTGATACATACAGAAGGTCCCTTAGAAGCAAATCTGATTGATTATAGAACCCCGAATGATATTTTGGATAATTATATGGATTACAGAGTTTTTTATGCAACATCCTCGCTTATTAATTACCCCATTACCGATGAAACAAAATGCCTGTCTTACGATATAGAAATGCCATTCTACCTTCAAGAATACGATGCCTTTATTGGTGAGTTCGAAACAGTATATTCACTTGAATTCATTGACTGTATAGTTGAAGGTAAAACTGATGATATAGAATCTTTTATTCAACACGATTATACTATCTATCTTGGGGATGTCTGGTTTATAAATCAGTCTTGGGTTATTGGGGATATAATGAATCCTAATTAAACCAGTTTCCAATGAAATGGCTACCACCTAAATTATTCAGGTTCAATATAGCTATTCTGTTTTGGATCTTACACATGGGATTAATTGCCCAGGATGGTTTCGAGCTCTGGATAGCTTCTGAACTGGATGAATATCCTCGCAGTATGGTGATGAACTCGGAGAATAACTTCGTAGGAATTATTTGGAAATCCGACACAAACCGCTTTACACCAACGTCATATTTATATGCAATTAGTTCGACAGGTGATACAAGCAGCAGGGTGTTAAGCAAACCGGATACAGTATTGATACTTCACGAAATTATCAATGCCGGTGATGATCCGCCCTCTTACCTTATTACAGGAATTGGCTATCATGTCGACAGCAGTGTCAGTTTATGGTTTTCCTATTTTGCAAAGATTGACGAATCATTGAATATCATATGGGAAAGGACATATAAGCTTCATAATGTTGACGAATATGCCTGTCTTGCTGATGTTCCTATATTATTAAGACTCAAAGACGAAGGATATCTTCATGCCTGCCAATTACTACCTCATAATAAAATGTACCTGTTCGAACTAAGTGAGTATGGCGACAGCATAGCATATCGTATGTACGAAAACGACAGTTCAGGAACTACTTGTGATCTCACCTATAATCACGACTCTTCTGCTTACTTACTTTACACGCATTTTGCCCATTATAGTGCTTCCGGACCGGAATCACAGTGTATTGAGATCGATTTTAATTTGAACCAAACCAAGGTGATGTATTACCCGCGTTGGTTTGAAAATTATATGACATCAAAACTATTGCCTGACGGAAGTATATTATCATCCAGCACAAACAATTATAACGAACCCGGACTAATTGAAAAATATCTCGCAACATTTAAATTAGATAGTAATCTAACCGTTCTCAACGAATGCTATTTTACGCATCCTGATACCACTGTTCAGGGCGGACATATAATGATGGATTATTTTTATCCATCATCTATATACACTGGAGGAGATCATAATTTTCAAATGGGCATCTGGGTACCCGGCCCATCCTGGATTGTTATTGCAAGAATGAATGAGGACCTTGAGATTGAATCTGAAAAATACATTGGCGGTGATGCAACATACAATTTCAAAACCCTCACAGCAACACCGGATTCAGGGGTGTTAATCACTGCCACATGGTATGATTATTCTTCGCAAAGTTATGAGCGGGATGCAGTGATTATGAAACTTGAATATGAAGATTTTATTTCAGTTGGGCTAGAAGAAGACCACAAGCTGGATGTTAAGGCGGCTATAGTATATCCTAATCCTGGAAAGAATCAACTTTTCTTACGTACTGCATTAAAAAATATAAGATTCCAATTGTCAGATTTGGGTGGTAATCTGCTAATCGACAAGAATATCAATCAAAATATTTCAAATTTTAACACTTCATCTTTTAAGACGGGATGTTACCCATGGATTATCACAGACGGGTATAAAATCCTTGAATCAGGGAGATGGATCAAAACAAAATAATATGAAAAGGATAATACTTTTTACTTGCATTTTCACAGTTGTAATTATTGCACAAGCACAGGATCCCTGTGTACAATGCCCTACGAATGGCACAGTTACGAACGGAGGCAGTGTTATTGGCCCAAATAATTCGACCAATGGAGGAATAGCTATTGGCTCCAATGCGCATGCATCCTACAATGGCACTAATACTATTGCTATTGGAACAGCGGTAGAATCCACCAATGCTATGTCATTTGTTATTGGCGAAGGAGGTGGTGAGTATCGTTTCGTAAACAATAAACCTCATTCACTAATGATTGGTTTTAATAGCCAACATCCAACACTTGTTGTTGAAAAAGCTCCCTCTACTCTGGGTTACAACCTCACAGGTCGTATCGGAATTGGTAATATTACCTCACCTGATGCTAAGCTTCACATTCGAGCTGATGCTGTCGAAGATGCCAATATCCTATTGGATGTTGCAGGCTGGGAAAGTGGCAAAACTGCCGATATTTATTTTGGAAGTTTATTTAACAGGATATCTGCTGGTAGCGGAAGTGGCATTGAGTTTTACACAGAAAACGGATTTTTCTTTGAAAATGGCCCAATCGGAATAGGAACAGATCAACCACAGGCAATGCTCCATCTTTTAGCGAATGAAGGAGAAAGTGCTGCAATCTTTCTTCAACCAGAATACTGGGGAGCTGAGCAAATGGCAACAATTGCCTTAGGGAATAATCAGCATCGCATTAATGCCAGTTTTGAAGATGGCTTGGTATTTAATTCTGCATCTAACTTTTTGTTTAAAGATGGTAAAGTTGGTATTGGCGCTGTTACAATTCCTGAGGCCAAATTACATATCAAATCAGCAGAGAACGAGGAAGCAGGCATTTTGATAGAACCCTTCCGCTTTGAAACGGAAAGCGGATGGCATGCGAGTTTATTCCTGGGAGACAGAGAAAATGGAGTGACAAGGGAAAGCAGTCTTGGAATGGTTTATCATACAACGCAAAACCATATTTTCCAGGGGGGGAAAGTGGGAATTGGAACTATTGAACCAACAGCAGTGCTTCATGTAGATGATAATGGTGGATCTTTGAAATATGGTAACGCTGATGTTTCTATTTACAGCAGAGAGGGAAATGCAAGAATCAGCTTTGATAATTCACAAGGGTATAATTGGGAAATTGCGAATGCGGGCAATCATAGAACTCTATATTTTCTGGATAATGGAGTTGAAATGATGGGGCTGATACATGATGATGGGCTTTGGGTAGATGAAAAGGTGGCAATCTGTGATATGCAAGGAGGAGCACCATACCCCTACACGGATGCTGGAATTCATGTCATTAAAAATGGTGTAGATTCAAATGAGAAAGGAGCTGAGTTTTGCACTAAAACAGGAGGAAGGATCTTCTTTGTCCCAAAAGTTGGACCGCATGGGTTTAATCAAATGTCAACAAATGGAGATGTTGGGTTCTTCTGGTCAAACACAACCAATCAAAGTACTGAAAGTGGACGATTTATATTGGCTCCACATAATTCAAGCCAAGAACTCTGTTCATTTATGGCCATGTTACACAATGGAAACGTAGGTATAGGCATACATGAACCTAAAGCAAGGCTTGACATTAAAAGTAGTTTACAAGTTAGCGGCTGGAATAATGACGGGTACAGCTTTGCAGTTGAAAGCACTCAAGATCATGTGGTTTTTGCAATCTCGCCAAGTGGTGAAACAAAAATAGCGAGCAAGCTTTGGGCTCAGGAAATCGAAGTAGTCGCAGATGTATGGTCTGATTTTGTTTTCTCAGAGTCATACAAGCTAAAGCCTCTCAGTGAAGTAGAAGACTTCATTCTTCAAAACAAACATTTACCAGATGTTCCAAGCGAAAAGGAGATCAAAAAAAACGGATTAAACCTGGGTGAAATGGATGCTATTTTGCTCCAGAAGATAGAGGAATTAACTTTGTATATCATAGAACAGAATAGTCAAATTAAAAATCTTCAGGATGAGATAAATCTTCTTAAGAAAACTAAATAATTGTATTTATTAACATTCAAATTTCTGAAGTTATGCGATATAAAGAGATATGCTTCACAATTTCCTTTTTACTGGTAATGAGCACGAATATAAGTTTTGCGCAACAAGATGGAATGTGTGAAGGTCAGACAATTATATATACAACAACACAATATGTTTGCAACCATAATCCATGGATATTAGTTTTTGAAGACCATTTTGAAGAAGATGATCTTGACTTGTCAAAATGGTATTATACAAATGGTGAGCATATGAGGTACTGTAATCCCGAGCAACAGTATTATACTCATGGCGGAAACATAGAAATTTCTGGTGGCATCCTAAAAGTTATAACCAAGGAAGAAACTGTATACGCAAAAGTCGTTGATTGGTTACCAGAAAATGAAGAACTAAACTGCAAAGGTGTTAATGAGGGGCAAAATTTAAGATATTTTTATTATACTTCCGGTAATATTGAGACAGTAAAGAAATTTCCATTTGGCAAATTTGAAGCATTAATAAAAATCCCTAAAGGAAAGGGCTTCTGGCCTGCTTTCTGGACGTATGGTGGTGATCCCGTATATAATGAGATTGATATCTTTGAATTTTGGAACCAATATAATATTTTGGGAAACTTTGATCCGGATAAATCTTGCAAAGTTCACAAAATGAATGCGTGGTACGATTATGATGGGGATGGAGATCCATCAATGTGCCAAACAGATTACACAGGAGTAGATTATTCATTATTGCCTCATATTTTTACTGTGATTTGGGAAGAAGATCGAATAGAGTGGTATGTGGACTGGAACCTTAAGAGAACAGATTACCGACACTATACCATGCTAGGTCAATCAGTAGGTTGTTTAATTGATGAGTGGACGCAATATAACATGAACCTAATATACCCGGTTGACCCTATGCATATTATTCTCAACCTTGCCATCCAGAGTGATGATGAATCTCCTGATAATTCTACAACCTTTCCGAGCCACATGGAAGTGGATTGGGTTAAGTACTACCAGAGACATACTTGTCAAAGCATTACTATTACTGATCCCCTTCAATATCCGCTTAGCGAAGAATTATACAATGCAATATCTGGTACTACTATATCGGTTGATTGTAATTATTCTGTACAAAATGGCCAAAATCTTGACTTAATTGCTTGTGATAACATAATTCTGAAGCCTGGATTTAAGTCAATTTTCGGATCAGAATTTAGTGGAAGAATTGATCAAGTTAATTGTGGCACAACAGATGGTGGATCGGAAAGAACCATTATTAATGGATCTGCTTCAGAAAAACAAGAAACCATAAGTGAGGCAAATGAAGATAGTCATAATATACCAAGACAAAACAATGATGAGCAACAAAACTTGCCATATGAGATAAAAATATTTCCAAATCCCAATAATGGTTCATTTAAAGTTGAGTTTGGATCAATAAATCAACAGGAATATGTTATCAATGTGATTAACTCTCAAGGAGAAATTGTATTTTCGAAAATCAATATAGAATCTTCCTCAATCAATATTGATATGAATGGGTATAACGGGGGAATCTACATTTTACAACTTTACAATGCGAAGAAGGACTATCTCGAAAATCATAAAATCATTCTTTTTTAGGATGAAAAGAATTGCCTTGTTTTTTTTTATCCTGAGTTTGTCATTTCATGCGATTGGTCAGAAGACAGATTTCTTTTCAGTTGAATTAAATACAAGTTATTATAGATATATTCTTCGAAACACGTATTCGCAGGATTTTAACTATGGATTTTCACTAGCCGTCAATAGACATGTGAATCGGGCTGTCATCGGGATTGGAATAAACTTCAGTACCAAATCATTTTGGAATGATGGCGATACATTTTTCATTATAGAGAAATATGATTACAGCATCAATTATTTGAACTTACCATTTGTTTTAAAATATAAATTGAATTCTAACAATTTATTGAGATTATATCTTGTTGGGGGGTTAGAGCTTAATAAAATTATCGACTATAACCTAACAATATATTATATGGACGGTGGAGTTAGCTCCAAAAAAATCACAGATTATAATGATAAAATTGGGCTTTCAATATTCACTGGTGTAAATGTATCCATCCCAGTTTATAGAAATTTCAATTTAAATGTTTCTCCAATTATCCAATACATGCTTGTTCCGGGGTATGGTAGTCAACGTCCGAATTACGAATCATTGCCTGAAGACAGATTTTTATTTTCACTAAGTATTGGAATAGAGTATCTGTTTCACCGGAATATCCAGTGATTATTTCACTCAAACTGACCCACCAGTTTCACTATAAATTGACCCACCCCCTTACCGGTGGATCTGGCTGCTAAGTTACCGATGTTTTTCCTGTTTCCTGTTTTCCGGATTGAAAATTGATTCAAATTTCAGACATCACAATATCAGCACTTTAATAAGATTTTAGTTGTAAAATTTGTATCCCTTCTACCAACCAGGTCTTGAAAAATTTCAGGAGTTAAAATGCTTGATCATATTGTGTTTATTTCTCGCAAAGAATGCAAAGAAGCGCCAAGTCAGCAAAGGGAGTTATAAATTGATATATCTTTTGCGCCCTTTGCGAAATCTTCGCGCCCTTTGCGTGAACCGGAAAGGGGATAACCGCTACCCGGTATCATTAAAAATTGCATAAACACCAATCTATGATCATCATCGGCATCACCGGAACACCGGCTGCAGGAAAAAAACATTATCAGATACCTGAAATGCGAAAATCGAATTCAGAAATATTCCCGGGTTTTCCATATCACAGTTTCTATAACAACATTCATATATATTATTTATAATGCTTTGATTTCGTGTTTTTTTAAGTTTTTATGAAAAAAAAATCAAAAAGGGGGTTACCTTTTGGCCTGAATCTGTATTAACTTAGTAGAACAGTTATACAAAACAAAAACCAATAATCATGAAAACCAAACACATTATTTTTAGTCTTTTGGCTGTATTTGCCATTACTTCAGTTTTGATCTTCAACGCTTGTGAGAAAGATACAGAGACAAACGAAAGTCCGCAATCCCTGATTTCACCAGAACA
>Ga0334900_1003153_pt1:7500-13236 | contig 13236 bp, 10 predicted proteins | sample GraSluR3_MG_2_FD_207231 | JGI IMG/M metagenome (GOLD analysis project Ga0334900, IMG submission 207231) | Sludge microbial communities from methane-producing bioreactor in Wageningen University, Netherlands - Granular Sludge_31_08-R3 | ecosystem: Engineered > Bioreactor > Anaerobic >...
CAATATTATTGATAGTAATATCTCTAATTTTAGGATTAAAACCTAAATTAATTAAATCATCGAAAAATATTTCTCGGGCTTTTTTGATATCATCATAATTTTTTGCACCATTAAAAATTATTTTTCCAGAACTGTTAACCAAAATGGACAATTTGGGGTTTTCTAATCTGTAAATTAAAGCAAAGTAAACTTCTGGTTCATATTCACTATTATTAAAACTCAAATTAATTTTATTTAAGTCTAATTTTTCGCAAATTTCAGTTGAGGCAACAATATTTACTATTTTATAATCCATACGATTCATATAACTAAATTACCTTAATATCATTTCTATCACTTAAAATGGTTAATATCATAAAATGCTTAATTTTGATGAATATATTATATAACCATAAATAAAATGGCAAATTCTAATCCGGTTATTCAATTGGGTCATAATCAAAATTAGAATTTTTAATTAGTTAATTATTGAAAGAAATAAGGAAATTAATATAAATTCTAATGATAGATTATATTTAGGGTTGTTAAATTAAAAGTATAAATATCAAATGCTAAATTCATTTACTTTTTTAGAGAAATAGTTAATCATTCCGCATAATTCTTAAGTTGTAGCTTTATATACTGTTATTAGGTTATTCTATTTTAAAAGATATTCAAATTTACATTTTGAGCTTATTGGTTTGATATTCCAATGTATAAATTCTTTAAGCCACTCATACTTGGGTAAACTCTCATGATCTTTGTATTTTATAATTTTTTCTTCAACATCTTTTAATATTTCCCTATTAAACTTATTATCGATTTTTCTCAAACCTTTTTTACTACGTGGTGCATTAGTATCTTTCAAAGTTTGTTTATCCATCGATTGCATGAGATTAAAAGGATTAATAAATGTTATTCCATTTTCATCAGTAATAAGCCTTGATTGTATACTAAAATCCAATATTGTATCTTTTTGGTCAATCCACAGTCTTTTAAATCGTTGAACTAAATCTTCGTCAAGAATTGTTCTAGGGTATAATGCTTCTTTTTTTTCTAAATGATGGGCTTTAATTAAACCATCTGAAAATATCATGTAATCATCTTCATAATGATAACCGGTGGATATCCCACCCCTAAGGTATATATTCCTTCTAATTAGGTTAAATGTATAACCTTTAATCATAGTAATGAAAGTGCAAAGATTTGTAGCCTCATTAGCCTTATCCTGAAAAGTTGGAGTACTTAAACATGTGCAATCAGAAAAAACCTTATATTTGATGAGTTTTAATTCCTTATTTTCTCCTGTTTCGATATTTTTCAGGGCGTCTTTCAATGCAGATTGTATAGTTCCTATTATTATTTCTGTATCTACAGGATCTTTTGAATGTACAGAATGTTGCACAAGTTCTTTAAATCCTAAAATATCTAAAAATGCAACTATACAGTCCCTTTTAGCGAATTCATTATCTATATATTCTTTTGTTCCTTCAGGATACACCATTAATCCCCCTTTCGGCTAAGCACGGATAAAGTTAATATTATTCTTCACAAAGAAAACCATCATTTTTATTTTTTCCATCTCTATATTGATTTTAGTTCCTAAATAGTTTTATTTACTAATTCATAATCTCATTATCTATTTTTGAGCATATTTCATCCAAAATGTTAGATATTTACTTCGTTATTCAATACTATGAAACAGTCTAAATAAATATTAATTTAACATCATTATTTTAAAGAATTTATAGTACTGATTTGAAAGAAATAATAAATGATTATGAAATTAGTATAATTTTGAAATTATACTGATAAATTTATGTAAATATAAGGAATAAGTCTAAAAAAATGGTACGGAAAGATAATATGAAACCAATGTTCATTGGTGTTATTGAATAATTAGAATCATTTAACTAAATTTATATTCCATTAATGATAGAATTATTTTTAGATAAGTACCTAAAAAAATCAAAAAAGAGGATAACTAACGCAAAGGATCGGTTATGTACGGATAAAATCCAGCATACTTGGAGGATTACAATCTATCCTCTTATTTTTTATTTTTAATTAATATTAACTTTTAATTTAATTTCTAAAAGTTTTTAATTCTATTAAATATTGATCCTAAAAATATAGTCCTTTTTTAAAGGATTTCAACAAATTCAATGTCCTTTTTAAGGATAATCCCCATTACACTAGACATTTGCTCATTTCTAATTGAAAAAAAATTCAGCACATTATATAACATGATTTTGAATAGGGGACAGCACCATATAAGTTAAAAAAAATGATTGATAATTAATCCCCGACCTATCAAAACTAAAAAAAACTAGCATAATTACCATTATTTTCTTTAATTTTAACCAGTCCTGAAAGAATTTAATATAAAAGAGAATGGTCCTCTTTCCTGTGTTCTTCTTTAAACGAATCTTCTATTTTTCCACAGGCATCCAATATATCATCAAAAAGCATGTTGACCATATCTCTGCTAAAGGTTTCTTTGATAACCATTCTTAGAACAGTGATATCTTCTGCATTTGGAGGAAGTGTGTAAGCCGGTATTATCCATCCTCTTTCTCTGAGTTTGTCTGAAAGCTGGTAAGTGGTGAAATTAGAGTCTTTTAGAGTGACAGCAACCAATGGAAATACTGTGTTCTTGTTTATAATTTCAAATTTACCTGTTTCTTTAAGTTTTTTTGATAGATATTTGGCGTTTTCTGACATGTTTTCCATTATGCTTTTATATCCCTTATATCCAAGACGAATAAAGTTATAATATTGGGCTATAATGGTGCTGCTACCTTTCGAAAAGTTTAAGGAATAATTGGGCATTGATCCTCCAAGATAGTTTATATTAAATACCAATTCTTCTGGAATGTCGTTTTTATTTTTGAATATTAACCATCCAATTCCAGGATAAACAAGGCCGTATTTGTGGCCTGAAACATTTATTGATCTTACTTGTTCCAGTCTGAAATCCCATTCCATGTCCGGATATAAAAAAGGAACTATGAAACCACCACTTGCACCATCTACATGCATGGGAATGTCCCATCCTTTTTCTTCCTTAACTTTAAGTAAAGCATCGTTTATTTCTTTTACAGGATCCATTTGACCGGTAAAGGTGGTTCCTACTACTGCTCCTACAGCTATGGTGTTTTCATCTACTTCAGCAACAACATCTTCAGCGGATATTACATATATGTCCTCTTTTAAGGGTATGAGTTTCAGTTCAACGTCAAAGTATAAGGCAAACTTTTCCCAAACTGTATGAACATCTGCACCCATTACAATATTTGGTTTATCAAATGGTTTGCCTTCGGCCTGCCTGCGCTTTTTCCAGGTCCATTTATGAGCTAAGAGCGCTAACATTATGGCTTCAGAAGAACCAATAGTTCCTGCTCCAACAGATTCACAATCCTCAGGAGCGTTGAATAATCTGGCTAACATATTAATAACTCTTGACTGAATTACCTCTGTTTGAGGGTATTCATCATTATCCACAAAGTTCTTATCCAGACTTTCATTGATAAGCTGTTCTGCTTCTGGTTCCATCCATGTAGTTACAAAACTTGCTAAATTTAAGGCAGGATTTCCGTCAAGATTCATTTCATCATGAATAAGCTGATATGCTGCCCTGGCTGGCATTCCCTCATCTGGCATTACATATTTTGGAATACCTTTTGCAAAATATCGACTTCCATAAATTGTTGTTTCCTTATTCTCTTCCTTCATTTCATCTAAGTTTTTTTTGTTTGACAGCATCTATCTCACCTTCATTGTACCAAAGAACGAATATAAATTCATGAAATTATTTAAATTTCATATTATATGATAATTAATGGGCTTCTGAACCGTTAAATTCAATTATTATGTTTATATACATTTATTTGGAGAATAAAATGAAACATCCCCTAAATTACAGTAAATAAGACCCAAACTATATCTTATTGGAGAAAATATTTAAAATTATCGGTTCTAGAAAATCTAGAATGATACTAACTTCTAAAAGAGTTAAAAAGATTAATATGATGATTTTATCTATTAAAACCATCTTCACAGCTATTTTCCTCAATACCACTATAGAATTCGTTGCTTCTGAGCTAAAAAGAGATAAAAAGTTGCTAAAATTCTTCAAAATAGACAAAGTTCCAACTGCAATCCCGGTTTCTGAATTCATATCCAGATTTGAACCCTAAAAATTCCTTTAAATTGTAAATAGCACATTAATACAAATAAAACCACTAAAAAACAATTTAAACGAACATTTATTGTTGATGCAACACAAATAAACTTAGATTACAATACCAAACGCAAACATCGGTCTAAAAAACACCACAAAAAATCTCAAATGGAGATATGCATCTCCATATGGATTTTACATAGGATTTAAAACCACCATAGTCATAGAATACGAGCCTAAAATGCCTGTTGCCATTTTAATACACACTGGAGCACCACACGATACAAAGACATTCGCCGAAATAATGGAAAACCTCAGAAAACGACGAATAATCAAAAAAAAGACACGATAATATTCGATCGAGGATATTAAAGTTACGAAAAATACCAAATCGGCATTTCCAAATATAAAATCGTTCCGTTAATTTTCCCCAAAGAAAATTTCAAAATCAGAAAATTAAATGACAAATTAACCTACCCATTAAGCGTATTTAAAAATAAAAAAACAGAATCAAAAACTAAAAACAATTTTAATCCAAAAAATACAAATTGGAAACGATACAAACCCATACATGGAAAAATCGAAGACTTCTTCAAATTATGCAAATCAGGACTTAACTTAAGAAAAATACACAAATATACTCCGAAATCAGCTAAAAAACCATCATATTAATTGTATTCTTAGCAGGGCTAATCACAACATTAGGGTACAACTCAAAAACAGCCTTACAAAAGCTTTCCGAAACATAAAAAATCTAAGACCCTAAAAATTTATATCAGAGAAATGCTAGAATTATTAAAGATACTGTTAGAAAAAAATAAAAAAATAACTATAGGATCGTATGGGCGGATAAACACCTTAACTCCAATTTAGTTTTTATGATTAAATCCTTATTTTATATGTTCTATCAAGCCAATGATGAACCCTATGAGCTCTGAATCCGTGATGACTGATGGGCGAGCTGAGGCTTATCCAAATCAAATTAAAATTTTTTTTATGATTTTTCAATTGATAAATTGGATAAAACATCCTCACATAATGCTTTAACATCACTGAATACTCTTCTCCCGTTAAGTTCGTCAATTTGAGGACGCATAACAATAACGACTGGTATTTCTAGATCAAGCGCAGCATCTATCTTTGACATAAAACCCCCGCTGTCTCCACTTTCCTTGGTCAAAACAAGATCAATCTGGTATTCTTTCATGAGGATCTTATTAAATTCCTTGGAAAATACACCTTCCATAGCCACGATATTGCCATGAGGGATCCCCATTTTGAGACATTTTTCAAGAGAATAAACTGAAGGAAGAATACGTGCCACAATCTGATGGGGAGAAATCATTTCGGTCAGATAATGCAAGGTATTCACACCTGCCAGATGTAAAATTTTCCCCTGAACTTGATTTTCCAATGAACCCTCTTTTGTTCCTTTTTTAATGTCCAGTATTTTATGGGTGGCTTCTTCGAAAGAAGAACACTTATAAAGTAGTTGACTATCCGGAATTTTACTTGGAGGTCTTTCAAAACGTATATAGTCTACTTCACTGTTTTCAGATGCATCTATAGCATGT
>Ga0334900_1003154_pt1 | contig 13235 bp, 9 predicted proteins | sample GraSluR3_MG_2_FD_207231 | JGI IMG/M metagenome (GOLD analysis project Ga0334900, IMG submission 207231) | Sludge microbial communities from methane-producing bioreactor in Wageningen University, Netherlands - Granular Sludge_31_08-R3 | ecosystem: Engineered > Bioreactor > Anaerobic > Unclassified...
CCTCCCTCTGAATGGTTTTAGAGTTCACTTTTCAACTTTATGAGAGTTCACTTTTCAACTTTTCCTAACAGCATCCCTGTTAGGCAGGTAGGCAATCGCAAAGTCAAAAAATAGACAATCTCGATTTTGAGCGTTAATTCTCTAACCCTAACGCCGGCCTATACACGAAGAGAAAGGTGCCCGCTGGGAGGGACGGGGCGATTCCAGAATATGATAAAACATATATTCCATAATGAAAGACTCTGCCATTACCCTGCTTAAAACGGTTGATAACCTTTCTTTTCCTGTTTAGCCTTTATAATATTGGAAAATTTATTAATTGGAAAACAACAATTGATAACAATACGTACACAATGAGTGATTGAGGACTTTGTAAATGAAATATCTTTTGCCAAGATCAGAGGTGATTAAATCTATAGATCCGAAATGGGTGGATGTGCTCCCATTACATGATAACCATGAGGTGGAAGAATTAACTGCATTTGATTTATTGACTTCTGAGCGCTTTGATATCATGGCTAATTATCTATTCGCAAAATTACATCTTTTAGACGTGGCAGAAGATTGGGGTGTAAAACTTTTTAAGGAAGTTAGAAACATTATGGGATTACGTCAGACAAATCACTGTGATCCAAATCTGCGTGATGAGGAGGATGAGGATGTAAAAGAACTACTCCGGCTATTGACAGATCATTGCATCAATAAAGAGATGAGACCCATTCCTGTTGGACAGGATAACATCATAATTGATGGCGCAAATCAGGTGGCGGCTGGGTTATTATTTGATCAAACTTTATCAACGATAAAGTTCGACATCAAACCTGCTCAATATAATTACCAGTATTTTCTAAAAAATGGGTTAGAACAAGAAATTGCTGATGCGATGGTATTGGAATATTGTCGGCTTTGTCCGAATATGTTCGTTGTTGTTGTTTTTCCCATCACAACCGGTAGAAATGATGAAATTAACGAAACCTTGAAAGAGTATGGTCAAATACATTACGAAAAGGAAATCTCTTTTACTGAACTTGGTCGCTATAATTTAATCCGTTTGTTGTATTTCAATATGCATTGGATAGGGGATGATAGTGAGATCACTTATGGTGTTTGTCATCATGTTGAAAACCGTTTTTGGAATAATGGAACCGCAAAATTCATTTTTCTTAAATTTCATGATCCGGCACAGGTGCTGGAAGCAAAGAGTCGCCTTCGGGCGTTGTTTGATTTAAAGAATTTCTCCATTCATATCAATGATACACACGAGGAGACGGTTTGGATTGCTGAGCATATACTTTCAACAAACAACATTTTCTTTTTAAATAATGCACAACCATGGTTGAGCAGGAAATTTTGTGGCGCACTTTTAAAATTTCATCAAATGATTGAGAAGGAGGGGCTTGATAAAAGCAATTTATGTGTTACTGGTTCTCCGGTACTGGCTGGATTTGGTTTGCGTGATGTAAACCAAATTGATTACTTAACCTTTGGCGAGCATTTCATTTCTACAATGGATTTACAAAATTATGTTATTCAGAGAAAGGTTATTCCAGAATCTGTGATAACCGATGATTTGATATATGATCCAAGGTATTATTTTTATTATCGTGGAATTAAATTTGTGGCATTACCATTATTGCGCGAAATAAAATTGTTTGAAGTAAATAACAAATTTATCAAGACGATCCATTTGATCGATTCTCTTAATGCAGATTTTCCAAATGTCTACAGGATCATACGGAATATTCGGTTCGCAATTAAAAAGACTTCTGCGAAAATCTCTCATTTCAGGATTACAGACATTAAGACAATCCTTCCGAAATTTATAAAACCTTTGGTTAAATGGGCTTACCAATTAATCTTCAATCGAAATGCTAAGAATAATGATTCGTGAGTGCACTGTTTAGTTACTGAATGCTTTCCAGTATTATTTGTTATTTTCCTGCAGCGGGCTATTTTTTAGAAGATGGCAGATAAAGTTTTGCAATCTAAAAATCATTGAAGGAAACAGTTGAATCATTTGGTAACCATTTCGACTGAATGGGTTAACCCATATATGACTGACACTCTGATTTTCTTATGCTATTGTGTGCTTGCCTATCTCATCGGTTCGATCCCGGTCGGGTACCTGGTCGCGAAAGCCCGCGGCGTTGATATCAGCCAGGTGGGCAGTGGAAATATGGGCGCGACGAACATTACCCGCAATTTGGGCAGTTTTTTAGGCGCGGCGGTTGGTGTTCTGGATTTTCTCAAGGGGTTCCTGCCTGCCCTGTTAATCAGCCGCGTTTACGGCCATCAGGATTGGCGTTTATACGCTGTTTCCATCTTGCCCGTTTTTGGGCATATCTTTCCTGTCTGGTTGAATTTCAAAGGTGGGAAAGGGGTGGCGACGATCTTTGGCGTGCTCGCAGCGTATTTTGGCCTTCTGCCCTTTTTGGCTTTTCTTTTGATCTGGTACCTGGTGGTCCGGGTCGTCAGGATCATCAGCCTGGTCAATTTGATTGTCGCGCTGCTTCTCCCCCTGGCATTCTGGTTTAAATTCCAGAATCCGAGCTATATCCTGTTTGGGGTGTTTTTAGGGATGATCATCTGGTGGAGCCACCGCGAGAACATCCGCCGCCTCCTGGCAGGAACCGAGCATCAGGCCGGTTATTGACGTGAATGCTTAGGAAAATTTTTACCCGATATCGGAAATATCCTGGTGTTAAATTCTTTTCCACAACCTTCCCCCGCCCCCGGCCAAATAATTATTCAGGGCCAGTTTTACTTCCTGCGGATTGCGCCAGCCCAGGCCGCCCAGTTGGGAGGTGTAGCACAGGACGGCTTCCTGCCAGGCGTGAAGTGAATCCTTGGTGAGTGAGCGTGTGATTTTGACCCATTCACCGTTTGTGAACGCTGGCTGGTCAAAACACCATAAGATGTAGGGGTAATCAAAATAGCAAAAGCTGGCCCGTGAGGCTTTTTTTCCTGCCATCACGGCCGCCCGGTGGTCAATATGATCTCCCAACCCGGCCGGCAGGACCAGACGGGCTTCCTGAGGCACCTCATGCAGGAGCAGTTCAGCGATCGCCGTAACCAGCCCGTCCTCCGGCGGTTTCCCGAACAACTCGTCGTTATCATTCACCATCGGCTTGTTGGTGGCCAGGTCGCGCCGATAGATCACGTCTGGCCAGTCAAAGTGCCGGGGCTGCGCGCCCAGGACAGCGCAGGCGGCCTGGTCTTCATCCCGGCGCATGTGGATCGCTTCCCGCCCTGACCTTCCCCAAAGCTCATGATTCTGCCGGGCGAAGGCGGCGTAGTCCTCATCCGGCGGAAAGCCCGCCATCAGGGTCCAAACCTCGACCCTGTCCCCCTTTTGAGTCAGGTCCCAAACCAGCCCGCCGCAGGAAAGGGCAACGTCGTCCAGGTGGGGTGAGATAAAGATCCAGTGTTGTTGGGGCATACTTTGATTTTATCAGGAAAAAGATCCAGCTGTCCAAGCTCGTGAGGCCTGGATCCCCATACCGCGGCTTTTAACCGTTTTTTCGCAAGGATATAAAAAACTGCCCCGGAGCATTTTCCGGGGCAGAGGGTTAGCAGTAAGCGGGAAAGGTCTATTCGTCTTTTTCCTCGTCCTCGCGTTTTTTGGCGTCAATGATCTCCTGCGCCAGGTGCTGCGGGACCATTTCGTAGTGGGTAAATTCCATCGTAAAGTAGCCGCGGCCGCCGGACATAGATCGAAGAATGGTAGTGTAGCGGAGCATCTCAGCCAGGGGGACGTTTGCTTTGACCGTGGAACGGCCTTTTTGCGTATCCATCCCCTGCACACGTGCCCGGCGGGAGTTCATATCGCCCAGAACATCGCCCATGTTGCTTTCCGGGACGATGACTTCGACCTTCATGATGGGTTCGTACAGCACCGGTCCGGCGTCTTTGAACGCAATCTTGAAAGCCTCACGTCCGGCAATTTCAAAGGCGATCGGCTTGGAATCGACGGGATGTTCCTTGCCGTCAAAGACTGACACTTTGACATTGTGGACGGGATAGCCGGCGACAACGCCTTCCTTCATTACATTGCGGACACCCTTCTCAATCGAAGGCAGGTAGTTGTTGGAAATCGCGCCGCCAAAAACGTCGTTGACAAACTCAAAATCCGCCTCTTCGTAAGGAGCGACACGAAGGTGGACTTCACCGAATTGTCCTGCGCCGCCTGTCTGTTTTTTGTGGCGGTACATGGCAGAACTCTCACGTGAGATCCGTTCTTCGTAAGGTACTTTGGGTTCCTGGGTATTTAACCCGAGCTGGAATTTGTTCTCAGCCCGGCGGATGGCAACGTCAATATGTTGATCGCCCATCCCCTGCAGGATGGTCTGCTTGGTGGCTGGTTCATTATGCCAGGAGAGGGTCATGTCCTCCTCGCATAAACGGGCCAGGGTGGTGCTCAGTTTGGCAGCGTCGGACTGCGTCTTTGGGAATAATGCCACCTGATACAGTGCGCTGGGATAATCGGCTTCAGGCAGTTGTAGGGGATTGTCCTTCTGACAGAGGGTGTCGCCGGTCGTCGTAACGCTCAACTTGGCGACCAGACCGATATCGCCGGAATGCAATACGCTGGTGGGGATACCTTCCTTGCCATTGGGAACCTGCATGCCGGCCAGGCGTTCCTCTTCTTCCTTTGTTGCATTCCAAATGCGGTCATCGGCGACCATCTTGCCGGAATAGACGCGGAAGAAGGTCTGTTTGCCGACAAAGGGGTCTGCTGTGGTCTTCCAGACATAAGCAGCCAGGGGGCCGTCATCCCTGGGTTCCAACGTGACCTCCTCACCTTTTGCGTTTGTTGCGACAACGGATGCGACATCCCTGGGGGAGGGCATCAGTTCGGTGAGCAGTTCCAGCAGGGGTTTCAGGCCGATTTTATGAGCGCCGGCCGCAACCATGACAGGGATGAAATTGCCGGCCCAAGTTGTGCTGCGCAGGCCGCGTATGATCTCTTTATCGGTCAGGTCGCCATTCTCGAAATATTTCTCCAGCAGCTCATCTTCGCCTTCGGCTGCTGCCTCAACCAGAGCCAGGTGGGCTTCCTGGGCCTCGGCCTGATATTCAGCCGGGATCTCAACGCCTGCTTTCCCTTCGCCTTCAAACGCTTTCATCGATAGGAGGTCGATCACACCTTTGAAATCCGATTTCTCTCCCCACGGAATCTGGAGGGGGATCAGACGGGTTTCAAGATGTTCCTGCACGGATTGCAGCGCTTTCTGGAAATTGGCGTTTTCCCGTTCCATTTTGTTGATCAGGATCATCCTGGGCAGGTTGAACTGATCGCTGTATTGGATCGCCATTTCAGTCCCAACCTCAAGACCGGCGACAGAATCCACCAGGATCAGCACCCCGTCTGCCACCCGCATGGCTGAGATCACTTCACCGATGAAGTCGGTGTAGCCAGGCGTGTCAAAGAGGTTGAGCTTGGTGTTGTTGTATTCAATCGGCACCACTGATGTGAACAGGGAGATGCCACGCCGGATTTCCTCGTCGTCGTGATCGGCGAGGGTGGTGCCGTCTTCGATCTGCCCCATGCGTGTGGTCACCCCGGTAAAGTTGGCCAGGGCTTCGACCAGCATAGTTTTTCCGGCGCTGCTATGCGAGGCCAGGACAATGTTTCGTATCGATTCAGTTTTATATTCCTTCATGAAAGAGACCTTCCTTGCTCCTTAAAAAATTAAATGATAAAGCCGTGCAAGCCCCAATTTTATGACAATCGAGAATAAATGTCAAAGCGGTGACTCTGCGCGCTTCATTATTAGGGCTGGAAGGTACAGGCCCTCCTCAGCCATCGGAATTTATTATAACAGGATTGCGGCAGGGGGAGACGAATAAGCTCCCATGATTCTTTAAAAAGTTACACCCGATCACGGATGGCATACCCGGATGGCGGGTGTATTTCATCCCCCTAAACATTGTTAGGGAGGCGGAAACTGAACTGGTCGGGTTTATAGCTGAAAAGATTTCCTTTATTGCGCTACGGCTCAGACCACGTGGAGTTCGTTCACCTTGCGGAAGTGGTAACCGTAAATACTGAAGGTGATCGCAAGCGGGAACTTCCTAGGGCAATTGAAAAGAGTCCAGAAAACCAGCTTCCAATATTCTTTGCGTTCTTTGCTCTTGATCCCAATTTCGAACACGGATTTAAAAAGGGCGGCAATTTCCTGCCACTGGATGGTGACCGCGTGGCGGTGGGGTTTGTATTCTTTCAGAAAGGTCCGAACCCGTTCGTAGAATCCTTTTCCGGAATAAATGGAGTCCAGAATTTTACGATAACCTTCTTTTAGTAATGAAAGGTCCATTTTGGGTTTGATATTGGTCTCCCCGTCAACGTTGTCGCCGGAATACTGGTTCCGGATCCGCCCTTCCCTCAGCATGCGCTGGTAAAGCTGGGTGCCCACCGGCGCCTGAAGCAGACCCACCATGGCTGTGACAATCCCGCTTTGCTGAATAAAATCAATCATCCGTTGGAAAGTCGTCTCGTCATCGCTGTCAAACCCGACGATGAACCCTCCCATCACCTGCAAACCCATCTGCTGCAATTTTTTCACCGAGCCGACCAGGTCCCGGTTAAGGTTCTGGCTCTTGGAACATTCCGCAAGCGCCACATCATCGGGCGTTTCGATCCCCACGAAGACCTGGGTGAAACCCGCTTTGACCATCATTTCAATCAAGACGTCATCATCAGAAAGGTTGACTGACGCCTCGGTTGTGAATAAACATCCTTTTTTATCTTTGCGCCATTCAATTAACGCAGGAAGCACCTCTTCTTTCAGGATGCGTTTATTCCCGATGAAATTATCGTCCACGATGAAGATGCCCCGCCGCCAGCCAAGGGAATAAATCTTATCCAGCTCCGCAATCAACTGCCGGGTTGTCTTCAAGCGCATCCGGTGTCCCAACAGGGCAGTGACGTTACAGAAGTCACAATTAAAGGGGCAGCCGCGCGTGAATTGCAGGCTCAGGGAGTCATAGTGGCGCAGGTCCACCAGTTCCCAAAGCGGCACAGGTGTTTTCGTAAGGTCGGCAAACTCATCGGTTGCGTAAACCCTTTTGGGGTCCCCGCGGCCGAGGTCCGAAAGGAACAGCGGCAGGGTGATCTCGGCTTCGTTGAGGATGAGATGGTCAACTTCGGGGAATTCTTCGGGCTCCGCCGTAAAGAGCGGCCCGCCGGCCACGATAATCTTCCCCGCTTTTTTCACCCGGGCAATGACTTCCACTGTTGATTGACGCTGGACTGTCATTGCGCTGACAAGGACGATATCCGCCCAGGCGATATCACTCTGCCTGAGACGTTCAACGTTCATATCCACCAGCCGCTTATCCCAGGTCCCCGGCAGCATGCCAGCCACGGTCACGAGCCCTAAAGGCGGGGAAGACGATTTCTTGCGGACAAACTTCAGCGCATGCTTGAAGCTCCAAAATGTGTCGGGGAATTCGGGGTAAATCAGCAGGACATTCATTCTCTTACCTTATTCTTTCACTTTTTCCTCAGGTGCGGCTTGCGGTTTTTCCCCGTTCTTGTTCTCAGCGACAGCTTCGGTTGCTTTTCCGTCTTTTTTGGGATTGGTTTTTTCAGGTTTTTGTTTTCGCTTGCGGTCCTTATCGTCAACAGGATCAGGCTCTTCTTCTTTTTGGTCCAATCCCATCAGGGCTTCCCGATCCAGGCGGTTGACCTTCTGGAACATGGTCGCCATTTCCTCCACGGAGTAGGGCAGATCGTTATCGAGCCACCAGTAAATCGTCGCCAGCAGGGAGCCGGCAAAATGGTTGGCGATGAAATCGGGCGGGATTACGGGTTTGGCACCCAGTTCGTCAATCTCCTGTTGGATGCAGGCCTTGATATTCTCTGCAACCGTATTATGGAGCTGGCGAGAGGCTGTGATCCCGCCGCTGCCGATGATCAGGATCCGGTAAAGGTCATAATGCTCGGCGGCAAAATCAAAGAGCTTGATGATTGCTTTGGTGTCCTCCAGCCGCCATTGGGCTTTGGAAAGCTGGGGGACCTGGTCCATGAAGTCACCCATAAACATCTCCATGACTTCCAGCAGCAATTCATCCTTATCCTTGAAGTGGAGATAGAAGGTCGCCCGGCCCAGGTTCGCTTTATCTGTGATATCCTGGATTGAGATGGCATCATAACCCTCCTCCAGGATCAGAGCCATCAGAGACTCCCTGAGCAGCTTGCGTGTTCGCTGTACACGGCGGTCTAGCCGTCTGGCCATAGTTCTTTCCTTCCTGAAATAAAAGACAGAATAAATTGGGATGTATGAATATAGACAGATGTTTAATAATGTAATTTACGCCATTATAATACAATATGTCCAGGTGTCAAGGTCTGGATTTGGAAAGCTGGCGGAAAGGGTTCTGTTTTGTGAGGGTGGCGTTAGCTCTTACCCGTTTGCCCGCTGTGAAGACAGGCCCTCGTTTGAGGAGCGTGGGATTGACGTATAATTGCCGTGCTTATTATTGTTTAACCCCGAAAGGAAATAATAGTTATGGTCACTCGCCCCATTCACAATCCCCTGGAAGATCTCACGATCAATAGCAGGATCCTGGGGTTGAATGTCACCGGCAGCAAGACCATTGCCGTCTATGGGGATATGAATGGATTGATCTATGAGCGGATGCAGATGGAGACCCCCTCTGATGTTTCGTTTTTAGAGTGCTTTGATGCGATCTGCACCCTGGCGGACAAACTTCTAAAACTCAGCCGCTCACAGCGGCTGAGCAGCCCTGAAGTGATCTCTGTGGCGGTGAGTGGGCCGGTGGACCGGTTGCGGGGTGAGGTCCTTTCACCACCCGATCTGCTGCACTGGGATGCCGCTCAGCTTAAGGGACGTCTGACCGTGCGGTATAATCTCCCGGTGTTTATCGAGCATCGCAGCCAGGCGGCTGCCCTGGCTGAGTACACTTTTGGGGCCGGGGTCGGGTTTGGCGAGATGATCGAGAACCTGGTTTTGGTTGATATGGAACCGGTCGTTGGTGCCGGCCTGGTATTGGGCGAGTCAGTTTATCATGGCGCAAATGATGCCGCCGGCGATATTGGGCGGATCAGGATGGCGGTTGATGGTCCGGCTGGGTTCGGCGAGCCTGGCTCTCTGACAGGTTTCGCCAGCGGAGTTGGGATGGCAGAGCTTGCCAGTCAGCGATTTCCGGAAAGATGGCCTGCGCCGCCTTGGCCCTATGACCTGGTCAAGGCCATCAAGGCCGGGGAAGCTGAGGCGCTTGCTGTGGCAGCCGAGGCCGCCGAACACCTTGGCCGTGCGCTGGTCTGGCTGACGGCCCTCCTCGACCCGGATATGATCGTCTTTGGACATCCGGGTGACCTGATGGGCGAGGCATTGCTGGGACCTCTGCGTGAATCGGTTTTACGACACGGCGGCGGGGAAGCCCGGCAGCTGCCGAGGCTGATCCCTTCCAAACTCGGCGCAAAATTGGATGATGTCGCTGCCCTGATGGGCGTAATCAACGCGTTTAAGACACGGGAAACGAGATAAATCCTGATTACTGACCAATTTTAAAAAAAGTTTGTAAAATCTTTAAAAAAAATTATATAATCGTAGAGAAATTCACGACCTATCATTGATCCTATGCCAAAACAAACCTCCTCCCGTGACCGTATGCTGGCCGCTCTGAGCTGCCAGACCCCCGACTTTCCCCCTTGCAGTTTCATGATCTACGGCGCGCTGCACCAGCGCGCCGATACCTATCTCGATTTCGTTGAGCGCCAGCTTGAACTGGGACTGGACCCCTATGTCATGCTCCCGCCCAGGCCGCCGCTGGTCATCAATGAGTCCTATAACCTCCACGGCCTGCCGGTCTCATATCACCCTGATGTTGAGATTAAAGAAGAAGTCCTCCACCCGCCGGGCGAGAGAGATCCTATTCTGGCCCGGACTTATCAAACGCCTGATGGAGACCTGACGGCCAGGGTGCGGCAGACCGATGACTGGCGTTGGGGGGACCGGGTACCATTCCTCGATGACTACCTCATCCCGCGCTCTCTCAAGTTCATTGTCGAGAAACCGGAAGACCTGCCGGCTTTCCAGTATTTACTGGTGCCGCCGACCGATGAGGAAGTGAGGGCTTTCAAAGCCGATTCCGCTCTTGCCCGGGCTTTTGCCCGGGAACGGGACCTGCTCCTTGCCGGCGGCTGGGGGGTGGGGGCCGACATGATGGGTTGGGTCCACGGGCTGAATTCGCTGGTCTATGACATTTACGACCGCCCGGAATTCGTACGCGAATTACTGGCCATGATCGCGGTCTGGAACCGGAAACGGATGGAAATGGTTCTGGAAGCCGGGATCGACCTCTACATCAAACGGGCCTGGTATGAGAACGCCGATTTCTTCACGCCGGGGATCTGGAAGAAAATGATCCAGCCCGAATTGCAGCGGGATGTTGAGTTGGCGCATCAGGCGGGTGCGAAATTTGGCTATATCATCACCGCCAGCGCCATGCCCCTGTTGAACCTGATTGCTGAGACGGGTGTGGATGTCGTCATCGGGGTTGACCCCGAGGCCTATGACCTGGCAGAGACGAAAAGATTCCTGGGCGGGAAGGTCTGCCTGTGGGGGGGTGTGAATGGACATCTGACCGTAGAGCAAGGCACCGCAGAGGCTGTCAAAGGCGAGGTCACTGCAGCGATGCAGTCACTCGGCCCGGATGGTTTCATCCTTTCCCCGGTCGACAATGTCCGCCAGGATACTCCGCTGGCGATGAACAACGTCACCACCCTGATCCAAACCTGGAAGGAACTTACGGGTCAGAAGATCTAAACGTTTGGGAGGGAAGATGGATTTTCCAAAGCGCAAGATCATTGATGGGCATGTCCACTATGCCCATTATGCCTATCAGGATTCCCTGATGAGGCTGCTCGATAAAGCCGGGATTGATAAACTCGCTGTCGTCTGTACCCCGGATGAACAGCGTCTCAGTCTGGTGCCGGATGCGTTGTTGTTGAAAGCCGCCTATCCGGACCGGGTCTATGTGTTTGGCGGGCTGGATATCTCATCACTTTTTATGGCGCCGGATATTGCGGGAGAGGCCTTTGCGCATTATGTGGATGTCCTGCGGGGGCTGGGCGCGGATGGCGTCAAGATGATCGAAGGCAAAGCTGAGATGCGTAAACGTCTGCCGACCCCCGATTTTGACGACCCGGTCTATGCGCCCTATTGGGAGAAGATGGCGGACCTGGGGATGCCCCTCATCTTTCATGTCAACGACCCGGAGGAATTCTGGGATGCTGATAAGGTTCCAGGCTGGGCGCGGGAGATGGGCTGGTTCTATGGGGACGGGTCCTATATTGATAATGAGGACCAGTACCGCCAGGTGCTGGCTGTGCTTGACCGGCACCCTTCGCTGAAGGTGGCTTTTGCGCATTTCTTCTTCCTCTCCGCGCAGCTCGACCGGCTGGCGGATTACCTCGACCGCTATCCCAACATGCATGTTGACCTGACTCCCGGCATCGAAATGTATTTCAACTTTGCCCGTGAACCCGAAAAGACCCGTGAGTTCTTCATCAAGTATCAGGACCGCATCATCTACGGCACGGATATCGGCGCACGCGCCCTCTTGCGGGACCGGGAAGCGGGCATTGAAGCCGAGGAAAGCCTGGCGCGCATCGAGGTGGTGCGGGGCTTTCTGGAAAATGACGGCCCCTTCAACCTGACCCATGCAGGGTTCCTCTTTGGCGGGCGGGAAGCGGAATTTTATGGCATCAACCTTCCGGAGGATGTGCTGGATAAGATCTACTATCAGAACTTTGAGCGCTTTGCAGGCGCTGCCCCGAAACCGCTCAACAAGGAAGCCATTCTGGAGGAAGCTCAACGGCTGGAGACGATGATCAACGCCATGGCAGCCGTTCAGCCCGGTTTGTCCGGTGACACTTCTTCTGTCAACAGAGTTCAGGAATATTTTCAGGCATGAGCTGATACCGCGTTAACCCATCGGCTGAGGGGACTGATGGATATTATTAAACGGAGGAAATTCCATTATGAAGACTTTGAAACGCTGGCAGGAACCCATTTACGCCATCGGCGGCTTTGGCCCCGGATTTATGTATCAAATTGTGATGACCTATCTCCTCTATTACTACCGCCCAGCCCTGTCCCGGGTGGAGACAGGCGCATTGATCCTGGCGCCGGCCGGGGCCTACGCAGCCGGGTTGCTGATTGCCCGGATCCTGGACGGTGTGGTGGATATCCCCATTGCCACCTGGACGGACAACCTCAAGAGCCGCTGGGGGCGGCGCCGTCCGTTGATGATCCTGGGATTCATCCCCACAGTCCTAAGTTTTCTTCTTTTATGGTATCCGCCCATCTCAGGCAACAGCCTGGGCGCGGACGGGCACTGGGGTAATGCCATTTTTGTGGCAGTCGCTTCATCGCTTTATTTCTTCTTCCACACCCTGATCGTGGTGCCCTATCTGGCTTCGCTTTCCGAATTGGTCCGGGACGAGGAATCCCGCGTGCGGGTGGCAAGCTGGCAGACCTTCTTCAACACGGCCGGGTATGTGCTCACGTTTGTGGTCGCGCCGATCCTGTTTGACCGCTTCGGCATCCGCGGGACGATCTGGCTGCTGGTGCCGGTCTTCCTGTCGTTCCTGGGTCCGATCCTGGTGATCAAGGAGACGTCCACCCTCAAGGAGGCTGAAGTGGCAGGTGAGAAAGCTGTGGAGGATGTCCCGTTGTGGCAGAGCGTCAAGATGACGCTCAACAACCGCACCTTCCGGATTTACATACTTTCGGTTGCGACCTTCTATTTCGGGCTGCAATTCTTTTTGGGCGGGATCGCCTTTATGGCCGCCGATATGATGGGGCTCAGTGATTCGCAATTGGGTCTGATGAACGCCGCGGCGTTCGCGCCTGTCCCGATCATGCTGCTCCTTTTCAACTGGATCGTGAAGAAGAAGGGCGCAAAATGGGCGTTCAGGCTGGCGCTGTTGATCTTCGCTTTTGCGATGCTGATCTTCCCACTCGGCTGGACGAGGCTGAACCTGCCTGTCCCGCCCATGGTGGTCGGCATAGTCGCCGGCGGCATTGCAAGCTTCTCGATTGGCGTGTTCTTCACCATCCCCTATGCCTTCCCGGCCCAGATTGCGGCGACCGAGGCGAAGGAGACCGGAAAGGACCGCGCCGGGATGTATTTTGCCGTGCAGGGTGTGATCAACCAGTTCATGGGCAGTCTGTCAGGGTCTGTCCTCGCGCTGCTGTTGG
>Ga0334900_1003155_pt1 | contig 13222 bp, 10 predicted proteins | sample GraSluR3_MG_2_FD_207231 | JGI IMG/M metagenome (GOLD analysis project Ga0334900, IMG submission 207231) | Sludge microbial communities from methane-producing bioreactor in Wageningen University, Netherlands - Granular Sludge_31_08-R3 | ecosystem: Engineered > Bioreactor > Anaerobic >...
GCAGGAGTAAGAAATATATTTGCATTAACATTAGCAAGGGGAGATTAGAGTTCCCTCCTTAGAGCTGTGGTTGAAAATCGATGCCAGTCGCAGGCGAAACGATCCACGTAAGGTAACGATTATTAGTTGCTGAGCATGGTGCGGCTTTGGAGTAAGACCTGCCTTGCCGTTAACATGGCAAGAGAAGAGTATTAGTGAAAAGATAGCGAACCTCTCAGCAGGCGAGTGTGGGGTCAAAGACCAGGTCAGTCTAAGGAGGGAAATTATTAAAGAATATATTGGAAAAAACATACCTAAAAGTGCTATTATAATACATATAGTTTTTGATATTGCAGTATCACAATAAAAATAAAAGTATAACTAAGTATATTTGAATACATATATTCAGGAAAATTATAATCTGAATATAATACACTGTCCAAAGGAGGTACAAATTAATGAAATTAATTATAAAGGGTAGACGACTGGATGTGACTGACTCAATTGAAAATTATATCAGAAAGAAAATGGAAAAATTGAACAAATATTTTGATCAGATCATGGATGCGACAGCAACTGTTAGTGCAGAAAAAAACAGACAAATATTTGAAGTTACCTTACAGGCAAAAAAAGCAATAATAAGGGCAGAAGAAGAAAGCGACAGTATTTATACCTCGATTGATAGAGTAGTCGAAAAACTTGAAAGACAAATCATTAAATACAAAGAAAAACTTTATAGCAAATCATTTGGCGAGCAAAGCAAAGCAAAGGAAAATAATATAATAAATAATATGGAAACAGAAGCTCCTAACCAGGATTCGGAAGAGGTAAGAATTGTAAAAATGAAAAAATTTGTTATTAAGCCGATGTCTCCTGAAGAAGCAAGCTTGCAGATGGAATTGTTAGGCCACAGCTTCTATGTCTTCAATAATGAAGCAACTGACCAAATAAATGTGATATATAAAAGAAAAGATGGCAATTATGGCTTGATAGAGCCTGAAATATAAAATAAAAAAAGAGAAAGAGGGGAGCTAATGAATAATATTCCAGTAAAGGATTTTAGAAATTTTATTATTTCACCCCGCTTTGCTTCCAAAGTAGAAGAAATCGAAAAATCCATCAATAAATTAAATGGTATATTGTTTTCCAAGATTGTATTAGCCAATAATCAAGAGATAAAAGAAATTCATATTATCACTAAGGATTATTGTAATCCCAAAAAGATTAGCAGGGATATCGAATCACTACTAATTGCTCAATACAATATTGCCATTGATTATCGCAAGATTAGTATTGCCCAGGTAAGAGATGAGAAAGATTATTCAAATAGATTGAAATTTTCTGATATCATCGTTTCATCAAACGAGGAGCAATTGCGTGTTAATGTAAAGCTGGAAAATAAAGACCGGGTATATGAGGGGAAAATTGAATGCACAAATTGGAATAATAATAAGGAATATATTATTGCCCGTGCTGCATTAGATGCCATAACATCTTTCATGAATGGGAAAATATTTTTCCAGATTGACGAAATAAAAAATTTACAGATGGACGGTAAAGAAGTTATTTTAATATCCATAAATCTGATAAGTTCACAGGGCAAGGAGAATTTAGTTGGCGCCGCCCTGGTGGGGGATAAACAAAATAAAACAATAGTTAATGCTATCCTAAAAGCGGTGAATAGAAGAATACTATTTAAATAAAATGCGCTATCACGATTTAACTAGAAGATAGGTCGGTGATTTTTAGAGGAAACCATTTAAGAGCTATAACAGTAGCAAGAGATATTTTCAAACGAGCGAAGCGAAGCGGTTTTGCTTGTTCTTTATAGGACAAAGAAAAACCGTGGAGGTGCACTATGAAAATTAACAAAGCGAAATTAATCAGCTTTTTAATCAGTGTCATGGCCTTGCTACTGGCCGGTGGCGCAAGATTTAAATGGTAACTTTCTAAGATTTGCCGACCTATTGCTTTGATATTTAGGTGAGAAACATTGAATAATAAACTAAAAATATATATTTATTCTACAATCATTACAGCTATTATTCTATTTATATATTTAATTCCAACAATGCCTCCACTATTAGAAATTTGGCTTCCATTAATATTCTTTATTATTATCTCAATAATGGCTGAATTTATTCCTGTTTCTCTTCCCGCAGGTGGCGAAATCACTATTGCTTTTCCAATAGATTTTGTATTGATTTTGGTTTACGGGCCAGCGGTTGCGATGATTGTTGCAGTGTTAAGTATAATTTGGGAAATATTTAACAAAAAAGAACTATTGATAAAAACTTTTTTCAATGCTGCGCAATATTCTATAGCCACAGGTGTGGCGGGATTGGTCTATATACATTCAGGTGGCATTATTGGCGGACCCAATATTTTTAACTATATTATTCCAGCAACATTAGCTGCATTAGCTTATTGCATAGTTAATTCATTGCTTGTGACAGTTGTTATCTCTCTTGACTCCGGAATGAGCATAACCAAGGTATTCAGGATTAATATCAAAGAGGTTATACCAAGTTATTTAGCAGAAGCACCTTTGGGCTTTATAATGGCTATAATCTATGTAGAAATTGGCATCTTAGGAATCCTGCTGTTTTTTTTCCCACTGTTACTGGCAAGACGTTCATTTGAATTATATACAAAAATGCGTAAAATGTATTTAGATACCATCAGAACATTAGCAGCGGCTATTGATGCCAAGGATCCTTATACCCATGGTCATTCTGAAAGAGTATCGGTAATGGCTGTTAAATTAGCCAGAAAGTTAGATTTTATAGAAACAGAAATAGAGTACGTAGAATATGCAGCTATATTGCACGATATTGGTAAAATAGGTATTGCGGATAGTATATTAGGTAAAAAAGATAAATTAACAGATGAGGAGTACGAAAAGGTAAAGGAACACCCAATCATCGGTGCCGGGATTATTGAATCTATTGAATTTTTAAAGAAATGCTCTAATACAGTCTTGCATCATCATGAGCGTTATGATGGAAAAGGGTATCCTGCTGGTTTAGAAGGGGAGAATATTCCAAGGTTAGCACGATTGTTGACAATTGTAGATTCATATGATGCTATGAATTCAGACCGTCCTTATCGAAAAAAATTGTCAAAATCAGAAATATTAGATGAATTAGAAAGCCAGGCAGGCAAGCAATTTGACCCGGATATGGTAAAAGAGTTCATTTTTCTCATAAAGAAAGAGGGGGTCAAGTAATGTTATATCTAATAATTGTTATTTTTTCAATTATAATTGCTCTTTTGAGAGGCGGGGAAATGGAAAAACTATCTCACATTTCTATTGATGGTGTCTATATATTTGCAACTGCTCTCTTATTAAGAGTTTTGATTTGGATGTTTGAAGTACTTGGATTTTCGCTTCTCTCCCAGTATAGTTCTATACTTCTGATAGCATCTTACCTTTTACTGGTATTTATTTCTTTAAAGAATATTAACTTACCAGGATTCAAATATATCACACTAGGATTAATTTTAAATTCATTTGTAATTATTGTAAATGGCGGTAAAATGCCGGTAATAGTTAATCAACAGGCCAATCAGTATTTAAATCATACAAATTTATTGGGAAATGGACAAAATTTAATACATACATTGAGGGATAGCAATACATTATTTGCTTTTTTGGGAGATGTTATTATGCTGCCAAAACCACTGCCTGATACCTCGATTTTAAGCGTGGGGGATATTATGATTTTTGTCGGACTCTTTGTACTTATCCAGAAAACAATGATGCAAGAGGAAGGTTTGCAGTAACAATATATGTATGCTATCATATAAAACTCCAAAAGGAAGAAGGTATTAATTGATAAGGGGATGATTCAGAATGCTTAATATTGCCAGAAAAATATTCGGAGATACAAATACCCGTGAATTAAATAAAATTAAACCAATAGTAGAAAAAATCAATGAAAAAGAAGAAGAAATTACAAATTTAAAAGATGAAGAATTAAAGAGTAAAACTGAAATTTTGAGAGAAAAGATTAAAAACGGCATGACAGCTGATGAAATCTTGCCGGAGGCATTTGCTATAGTCCGGGAAGCTGCAAAAAGAACCGTGAAAATGCGTCATTTTGATGTTCAGCTTATTGGAGGTATTGTTCTTTACCAGGGTAAAATAGCGGAGATGGCTACCGGAGAAGGTAAGACTTTAGTTGCCACATTGCCTGCTTATCTGAATGCATTGCATGGTAATAGCGTTCATATTGTAACTGTCAATGATTATCTGGCAAAGCGAGACCGTTTTTGGATGGGTCCTGTATACGAATTTTTGGGATTGAAAGTCGGACTTATCCAGCATGACATGAATACTGAACAAAGAAAAGAGGCATATCAGGCAGATGTTGTATATGGAACTAATAACGAGTTTGGTTTTGATTATCTAAGAGATAATATGAGTGTTCGTGCCGAAGACATAGTGCAGAGCAGACATGATTTTGCTATTATTGATGAAGTAGATAGCATATTAATCGATGAAGCGCGTACCCCTCTTATCATTTCCGGGCCTACTGAAGAATCTACAAAAAAATATTTCCAAATAGATAAACTGGTATATCATCTAAAGGAAGAAGCTGACTACAAGATTAACGAGAAGGAAAGAACTGTTTTTTTAACTGAAAAAGGTGTAGCAAAAATGGAAAAGCTGCTCGGGGTGGAAAACTTATATGCACAAAACAATATGAATTTACAGCATCATATTATTCAAGCTCTCCGGGCACGTAAATTATTCAAAAGAGATGTGGATTATGTAGTCAAAGACGGAGAGGTTATTATAGTAGATGAATTTACCGGCAGACTAATGTTCGGAAGAAGGTATAGTGATGGATTGCATCAAGCGATTGAGGCAAAGGAAAATGTTACAATTGCCAGGGAAAGCCAGACACTGGCAACAATTACTTTCCAGAATTTTTTCCGTTTATATGATAAACTCGCTGGCATGACTGGAACTGCAAAAACAGAAGAAGATGAGTTTATCGAAATTTATAATTTGCTTGTAGTGGTTATACCTCCAAATAAAACATTGATAAGACACAGTTATCCTGATGTTATTTACCGGACAGAAAAGGAAAAGTTTGATGCTGTTATCCAGGAAATAAAAGAGCTAAACAAACAGGGCAGGCCAGTTCTGGTAGGGACTGTTTCCATAGATAAATCTGAAAAAATAAGTAAGTTGCTAAAACAGGAAAAAATCGAACACAGTGTTTTAAATGCCAAGAATCATGAAAGAGAAGCAGAGATTGTTGCCGATGCGGGCCAAAAGGGCAAAGTAACAATCTCTACTAATATGGCTGGTCGTGGTACCGACATTGTTTTAGGTTCTGGAGTTGCACAATTAGGTGGATTACATGTTGTTGGCACGGAAAGACACGAAAGTAGAAGGATTGATAATCAATTAAGAGGAAGATCTGGACGCCAGGGAGATCCGGGTTCCTCACGTTTTTTTCTATCCCTAAAGGACGATTTAATGCGTCTATTCGGTTCTGATCGCATTTCTGGTTTTATGGAAAAATTAGGAGTGGAAGAAGGTACACCAATTGAACACCCCTTTATCACACGTTCCATAGAGGGGGCACAAAAAAGAGTTGAGTCCAGAAATTTTGAAATCAGGAAACAGTTATTAGAATTCGATAATGAAATGGAGTATCAACGAAAAATTATCTATGACCAGCGTAAAACAGTCTTGCTGAGTAAAAATGTAAAAGACATTATCATGGATATGCTTGAAGATACTATCTTTAATATGATTCAGCGGTATACTAACAAAGAAACTTATCCCGAGGAATGGAATTTAAAGGCCTTGAAAGATCATATATATGATACTTTTGGCATTTCTATAGAGTTTCCAGAAGACATAACAAATTTAACTGTTGAACAATTACAGAAGGATTTATTAGAAAAAGCAAAAGAAGGTTATCTGAATAAGGAAAAAGAACTTAGCTCTCCTTTGATGAGGGAGATAGAGAAAATGATTTTGCTCCGCATAGTTGACCGAGAATGGAAAGATCATTTAAAGAGGCTAGATGACTTAAAACAGGGAATAGGTTTGAGAGCTTATGGTCAGAAAGATCCTCTTACAGAGTATCATTTTGAAGCACACAATATGTTCCAGAATATGGTGGAAAATATAAAAGAAGAGAGTATTAAATTTATTTATCGTGTAAAGATTAAGCAAAGGCCACAAATGAACGAGGATAAACAAGAAATTGCATTTCCAAAAGAGGAGCACCATAGAGACAAGCCATTTCAGGATAAATCTGAAAAGGACTATGAGAGCCAAGGAAAAAGAAAAAAAATAGGTAGAAATGATCCATGCCCGTGTGGAAGTGGAAAAAAATATAAACATTGCTGTGGCAAGAATAAATAATAGACAAGGAGCTTTATTATGGATATCTCCAGTGTAGAAATAAATACTAGAATAAACCAGTTGAAGAGAAAGACTGAAGAAATCAGGAGACATCTTTGAATTAGATAAAAAAGAAGATAGAATTAAAGAAATATCAAATACAATGAGCTCAAATTCATTCTGGGATGACCAGATAAAGGCAAATCAGGTATCAAAAGAATTAAAAGATTTACAGAATACAGTAGAGGATTTCCGGGTGTTAACTGAAAAAATTGAAGAATTAGAAGTCCTGTACGAATTGAATTGTCAGGAAAATATGCCGGATGTATGGGAAGAAATCATTCAAAAAATAGAGGTATTAGAGAAAGAATTAAGCATGCAGGAAAGAAACTTATTTTTTGATGGTGAATATGATAAGAACAATGCTATTGTATCCATCCATCCTGGTGCAGGCGGTACTGAGTCCCAGGATTGGGCAGAAATGCTTTTAAGGATGTATCTCAGATGGGCAGAAAAAACTTCTTTTAAGACCGAAATAGTCGATTTTCTCCCCGGGGATGAGGCAGGAATAAAAAGCGTCACTTTTACTGTTAGTGGTAAAAATGCTTTTGGATTGTTGAAATCTGAAAAAGGCATCCATCGTTTAGTCCGAATCTCGCCTTTTGATTCTAACAAGAGAAGACATACTTCATTTTCATCGGTTGATATTATACCAGAGGTAGAGGATGAAATAGAAATTGAGATAGATGAATCTGATTTACGGATAGATACTTATAGATCTACCGGAGCAGGTGGTCAACATGTTAATACAACAGATTCAGCAGTTAGGATAACTCATGTTCCCACCAATATTGTAGTTCAATGCCAAAATGAAAGATCACAACATAGTAACAGATTAACAGCTATGAAAATATTAAAAGCTAAATTATTTGAGTATTATCAAAAGAAAAAAGAAGAAAGTATACAGAAGCTTAATGGAGAAAAAAAAGAGATTGCCTGGGGAAATCAAATACGATCCTATGTATTTCAACCATATCAAATGGTTAAAGATCATCGGACAAAAGCAGAAAGTAGTAATGTACAGGCAGTAATGGATGGTGAAATACAGGGTTTTATTGACGCTTATTTAAGGAATTTTAATAAAGCTTCTTAAATGTGAAGTAAAAGGAGGAAAATATTTGGTGATAAAAGATAAGAAAATAAAAACTTTTTTAGACACCCTGGCTTCCAAATCCCCAACCCCGGGAGGAGGTAGTGCTGCTGCCTTAGTGGGTGCTATGAGTGCAGCTTTACTTTCTATGGTTGGAAATTTAACTATTGGAAAAGAAAAGTATCTAGATGTAGAAAACGATATTAAAAGGTTATTAGAAAAAAGCGAGAAATTGAGGGCTGATTTTGAAGAGCTTATTGAAAAAGATATAGAGGCTTTTAACCAGTTTATGGCAGTCATGAAATTGCCTAAGGAAACAAAGGAGCAAAAAGAAAACCGAAGCAGAGAAATGCAAAATGCCCTGAAAGATGCGGCTAATGTTCCGTTAGAAATTGCCAGAAAAAGTCTGGAGGTTCTTAATATTTGTCAGGAAGTTGCAGCTAAGGGTAACAAGAATGTTATTAGTGATGCAGGCGTGGGGGCAATTGTTGCTGAAGCCGCATTTGAGAGTGCTATATTAAATGTTAAAATAAATTCAGGAATGATTAAAGATGAAAAGGATAAAAAAGATTTAAAGAGGGAAATTGAGGAGCTTAATAGGTTAGTGAAAGGTAAAAAAGATAAAGCAATGGGTATAGTATTAAAAAAGATATAAATTTTAATATAATGAGGTAGCATGCAGGAGAAGGATTAAGAAACACAAACAACGAAAGTAAATTGTCTAATAAATAAAAATGTCGGCAAGAAAAAATTACTGGCATTTTTATTTTTTTTATTGTATAATTGAACAGAAGGATAAATTGCACCACGAATAAATAACTGCAACAAATATTGCATACAAAATGAATATAATACCAATTTAGTGATATTTTTGTAATTATATAAATATTTTGGTGATATAGTGAAAAACAATAACATTTCATTTCAAACAATTATACAAAAAAATTTTAATACACTAAGTGCCAGCCAAAAAAAAATCTCTCATTATCTACTCAATAACTACGAAAAAGCCGCTTTTTTGACTGCTGCCAAATTAGGCAAAGAAGTTGGGGTAAGCGAATCAACTATTGTTAGGTTTGCAAATGTATTGGGATATAATGGATATCCGGAATTACAAAGAACACTTCAAAATCTTGTTAAAATGCATTTGACAACTGTTAACCAATTGAAAAAATCTATTAATAATACGTATAAAGGGAAGAATGTATTGTATCAAGTTTTGCAATCCGATTTAGATAATTTAAGAAAGACAGTTGACGAGATTAGCCCTCAATCATTCGATAGATTAATTGAGTACATCCATAAGGCAGAAGTGGTTTACATTGTTGGTTTGCGAACAGCAGCCTCAATGGCACTCTTTTTTAATCAGGCATTGAGTTTATTTATGAGAAACACAAAAAGCATAACCTATGGAATGGAAGATTTATTTGAACAGATAGCCGGCATTAATGAAAAAGATTTACTAATTGCAATAAGTTTTCCCAGATATACTTTAAGAACTGTCGAAATAGTTGAAATTGCAAATAAAAAGGGAGCAAAAACTGCTACTATTACTGATAGTGTAGTATCTCCTATTGCCCAAAAGTCGGACGTAGCTTTGATTGCAAAGAGTGACCTTAATTCATTTATTAATTCATATACAGCTCCCTTAAGTATTATAAATGCCATTGTTACTGCTGTAAGTATTAAAAAAGGGAAACAAACTATTAAAAAATTATCTGAATTAGAAAATATGTGGGATACGCATCATGTTTTCTATTGATTCAACAGGAGTTTAGGTATTGATTTAAAAATAAAAAATTAATTTTACAAAGGAGACCTAATATGCGAATTGAGGAAAAACAGAAAGGACAGTTGTGGTCAGCCCTGCCGCAGGTACTGGAAATACTCACTAACAGCAAGGACATCTCAGAGGCCAGAACCAGACTCTTTGACTTCTGCAAGAACCTGGAATGGTCCTACCGGGAAGGGCAAAAACCACTGCACAAGCTAGACTACAGCATTACCTTAGAAGCCATCAGGATCTTCACCAATCTCATCTCCCTGCGTAATGAAAAGATCGCCGGCTTTAGCACCCTGGAGTACCTGTGGGAACTGGCCAATAATGACAGCCAACTCTCAGAAGGCTTTCTCCAGGAGATAAGACATCTGTTTTTAGCAATGGCCGGCAAGGCCAACATAGCCCGCGGCTGGCTGGGCCCCATCTTAGAAAAAGACGGAATCAAGTTAATCGACTTCCAGAAGATCAAGGGCAGACAGGCCGGCCAGGCCCGCTCCGAATACCTGGACAATCTCTACAACAAGGTCAATGACTACCTAAACCGTTACCCCTCGGGACTGGACCAGTCCCTGATTGCCCAGCGCGCCGGTAATGTGAAAAAGATCAGAGAATACTTCGCAGCCAGTGAAGATGACTGGTATGACTATAACTGGCAGATAAAACATATCTTCAAAGACGAAAAAGGCCTAGAGGAGCTCAAAGAGCTGGTCCCCCTCTCGGCTGATGATATCAAGGCAATCAGTCTGTCTCTCAAACAGGGTATCCCTTTTGGCATTACACCCTATTATCTGTCCCTGTTTGACTTTACCCGGGCAGACCGCAAATACGACTATCAGGTCCGCTCCCAGGTCATCCCGCCCATGCACTATGTCCGGCTGATGGAAGAACATCGCCAGGAGCGCAGCTATTACTTTGATTTCATGGGTGAGCATGATACCTCCCCCGAGGAGCTTATCACCCGCCGTTATCCCATGATCTCAATCTTAAAGCCCTATGATACCTGCCCGCAGATCTGTGTCTACTGTCAGCGCAACTGGGAGATAACCGGACCCATGTTACCTGAGGGCATGCCTACCAGAGAAAAGATTGACAAGGCCCTTGGCTGGTTTTCCGATCATCCGGCCATGCGTGATGTACTGGTCACCGGCGGAGACCCCCTGGCCCTGGATGATGAGTTGATTAAATACATCATGGACAGGCTCTGCTCCTTTGAGCAGGTCATCAATATCCGCTGGGGCAGCCGTATCTTTGTCACCTTGCCCTCTAGAATTACCAATAAACTGGCAGACTTACTGGCCAGCTATGTAAAGCCCGGCAAACGCAATGTGGCCATGGTAACCCATATTGAAAGTGCCGCAGAGGTTACCCCGGATCTGACCGAGGCAGTACGCAAGATGCGCAACAGGGGCATCTATGTCTACAACCAGCTGGTCTATACCTTAGAGACCAGCAGGCGTTTCCAGAATGCCTCTACCCGTATTGCCATGAAAAAAGCAGGCGTGGATCCCTACTACACCTTCTACCCCAAGGGCAAGGCCGAACACAAAGACTACCTGGTCCCGGTAGCCCGCCTGTGGCAGGAACGCAAGGAAGAGGCCCGGCTCTTACCCGGTATCTTCCGCACCGATGAGCCGGTCTTCAATGTCCCGCGTTTAGGCAAAAACCATGTCCGTGCCTGGCAGGACCGGGAGCTGATTGCCCTTACCCCCGAAGGACAAAGAATCTACCTGTGGCATCCCTGGGAGAAGGGGATTGCCCCGGTAGAGCCCTATGTCTACCGTGACATCGCAATCCATGATTACCTGCAGGAGCTACAGGAGCGGGGTGAGGATATCGAAGAATACGATTCCATCTGGTATTACTATTAGATTTGACACTTTATGAACATATCTTAATCAACCGGGTCAGAAAACAGGAAAGGATTGGGGGTGATTTTTGGTCGACAGATAAACTAGAAATAGAGATAAATAAAATAAGGAGGAATTTAAAGAACATGAGAAAAATAATACTAATCGTTACACTAATAATGATGTTAATTGTGAGTAGCCCAAATATATTGGCCGCAGAAGAAATAACTATTGCCGGAGGAAGCGTGGGAGGAAGCTGGTTTCCGGTAGCAAATGCAATTGCAGAACTGCTCAATAAAGAAGTTGGGGAATCTATTGCTACTGCTAAACCTGGAGGTGGAGTTTCTAATCCACCCATGGTAAGCCAGGGAACAGTAAGTGCCGGTTTCTCTTACTCCTCATATTTGGTTGCAGCCCAAAGAGGCGAAGACCCTTATGAAGGCCAAAAAATAGAAAATATAAGTTCAGTTGTAGAGCTTTTCCCAATGTACCTTCAAATCATTGGCGATGCTTCGCTCCCATATGACACATTAGGCGAATATATTGAAAACCAATATCCAATAAAAATGTGTCCGACAAAACCTGGTCATGGTGATTTTTGGGTTACTGAAAAAGTATTTTCTATAATAGGAATAGACTTTAAAGATATTGAAAGCTGGGGAGGAAAAATTGAACTAGGTGGTGGTGGAGAAATGACTTCTTTTTACAAAGATAGACATATAGACATGGCATTCTCTCATAATGTTGTCCCGTTCTCTGCCTATACAGATATGTCAGTTTCCAGAAACTCAAAATTAATTGGAGTTGACCAGGACATTATTGATAAGCTTAATGAAAAATATGGCATGAAGGAAGGAATCATACCTGCAGGAACTTACAAAGGAACAGATGTTGATATCAAATCTGCTGGCATGCCTGCTGTGTTGTTTATTCATAATGATATCTCAGAAGATATTGTATATTCTCTTACCAAGGCAATCTGTGAAAATGCTCAGACACTAAGTTCGCTTAGTAAAGACTTTGAGCGTTTCGACCCATCCAGTGCCTGTAAAGACCTGGGTATTGATTTACATCCGGGAGCAAAGAAATATTATCAGGAAATGGGTTATTTAGACTAAATATACATAAATAAAATCAAGCGTCACGGGATTTATTCTTATAATTCCTGTGACGCTTTTTAACAAGGAGGATTTATGACTGAAATATCTAAAAACAAAAAAAATATTAAAGAAATAAAGGAAAAAATTGAAACACCTACCAGGGATCTTCAGGGTACCTGGAAAATTATTACTACCAGTATTGCAATTCTGATGTCAATTATTTTTCTATACACTGCAGGCTTTGGAACATTTCAAGCTCTTATTCAGCGCTCACTCTTCTTGCTATTTTCTACAACATTAGTATTTCTACTATATCCATTTACTAAAAAACAAAAAAACAGGGTGACCTGGCTAGATATATTTTCAATTACTATATCTATTTTATCCTTCGGTTGGATTTTATTCGATTTTGACCGCATTGCCTGGAGAATGGTTTATGTCGAACCGTTAAAAGATTTTGATTATATTTTTGGCATACTGGCAATTATTATAATACTTGAAGCAAATAGAAGAGTAATGGGATGGTCTTTAATATCAGTAACAATCGCGGCCTTAATATTTAACTTTACAGGTCCATACATTCCCGGAGCATTTTCCCACTCAGCATGCTCTCTGAGATATTTCATAGATCATGTTTATCTAACAACAGAAGGATTGTTTAGCAGTATTACTGGTATTGCTTCTACTTATATAATAATCTTTATTGCTTTTGGAGCTTTTATGGATGTTTCAGGTATGGGCCAATTTTTATTAGATTTTTGTAATGCACTTACCGGAAAACATCCTGGAGGAGCAGCAAAAACAGCAGTATTATCAAGCGCTATGCTAGGTTCTATTTCAGGTAGCGGAGTTGCAAATACAGTAACTACCGGGGCTTTTACAATTCCACTTATGATGAAAACCGGGTATTCACCGGAAGAGGCTGGTGCAATTGAAGCAGCAGCATCCTGTGGAGGACAAATGCTTCCACCAATTATGGGGGCTGGAGCATTT
>Ga0334900_1003173_pt1 | contig 13176 bp, 13 predicted proteins | sample GraSluR3_MG_2_FD_207231 | JGI IMG/M metagenome (GOLD analysis project Ga0334900, IMG submission 207231) | Sludge microbial communities from methane-producing bioreactor in Wageningen University, Netherlands - Granular Sludge_31_08-R3 | ecosystem: Engineered > Bioreactor > Anaerobic >...
AATTTTATATTGATCAGCAGTTATCATTAATATCGAACTGTTGATGCGCAAGCTATTTACTCTTCCCGAGATGGCTCGCGCATCGATAGTTCTGGAGAAAGGATCCAGAACATGGCAGATGTTTTTACGGCGGAATCCCCCGAACAAGTTTCGAAACGCCTGAACTTACCCTTTGAAAATTATTTTTTATTATCACGCGCGCTCACACATCGATCATATTTAAATGAAAATAAGGATGCAATTGAGGACAATGAACGTCTGGAATTTCTGGGGGATGCTGTCCTTGATTTTATCGTTGCCGAATGGCTGTATAATCACTATCCAGAAAAGCCCGAAGGGGACCTGACCCGGTTGAGAGCAGCTTTAGTCCATACTGATCAATTGGCGAAATTTGCCAAAGAGATCAAGCTTGGTCAAGCCTTACGGTTGGGAAGAGGGGAGATTCAAGCTGGTGGACGCGAAAGATTGACCTTGCTCTGTGATGCCTTTGAAGCTCTGATAGGTGCGCTCTATCTCCAGGGAGGGATCCAGGCCGTCAATCAATTTATGATGCCACTCCTTGAAAATGTGGTTGATGAAATATTTATTAATCACTTGGACGAAGACACCAAAAGCAGACTTCAGGAGTGGGCACAGGGAAATGGGTATACGTCACCAAAGTATGTCCTGATTGGTGAAGAAGGGCCTGATCATGCTAAAAATTTCGAAATGGAAGTCCGAATTGGAAAGAAAACCTATGGACGAGGGACTGGTTCCAGCAAGCAAACCGCAGAAAAAGCAGCAGCCAGAGAAGCGCTCATGGCATTAAGAATTCTGGAGCGAAACTAATCTATGACCCATCGTCTACAATCACTGGAACTCCAGGGATTTAAAACATTTGCGACACAAAGCCGCCTTGAATTTCCAGGCCAAATCACGGCCATTGTTGGCCCGAATGGCTCTGGCAAATCGAATATCGCGGACAGCCTTCGGTGGGTGTTGGGAGAGCAATCCTATTCACTTCTGAGGGCAAAGCGCACAGAAGATATGATTTTTTCCGGGTCACAGCAGCGTTCTCGATCAGGAATGGCACTCACAACACTGACTTTCAATAATGAGGATGGCTGGCTGCCAATTGATTATTCGGAAGTCTCCATATCTCGCCGGGCCTATCGTGATGGGCAAAATGAATATTTACTCAATGGCCAGAAAGTCCGTCTGAGGGACATAACTGAAATCCTGGCTCAGACAGGTTTGGCTGAAATGTCCTACACAATCATCGGGCAGGGGCTCGTGGATGTCGCTTTAGCCCTAAAGCCTGATGAAAGACGGCAGTTATTTGAAGAAGCAGCAGGGATTGGCCTTTATCGGTCCCGCAAGGAAGAAGCGCTTCGCCGATTGGAAAACACCCGCAAGAATCTGGATCGGGTGCTTGATATCATGACCGAAATCAGGCCGAGACTCCGGAACCTTGAACGGCAGGCGACGCGCTTCAATGAATATCAACAATTACGTGATGATCTCAATCTCCTCCTGCGAGAATGGTATGGCTTTCACTGGCATCAAAAGCAACAGGACCTCCGAAACGTTCGGCATGCCTACGATGACCAGGAAAACCGGTTAAGTCTTCTGCGGAATAAGTATGCAGAAGTCAAACAAAATGTCGTGGAAGCCCTTGAAGAGCTTCAGGCAAATCGCAAAGACCTGGAGGCTTCTCACAATAAATTATCGGCGTATCATCAGGAATTAGAACAATCCACCCGACAACTAGCCATTATCGACGAGCGCCGGCGTTCTTACCTCCAACAAAAAAGCAGTCTTGAAATTGATATCGCCAACATTGAAGAAGCGATTATCGGTCTGGAATCTCAGCAGGAACAATTAGAACAGGCTATCGAGCAGCGGCTTGCCGAGTTTAATGCTGCGACAGAGGATGTCGCTCAGGTTGAAGTCAAGCTCTCAGAGATCATCCAAAAGAGAGAGGCGGCGGAATCAGAGCTGGCTTCCATTCGAAATAAACGGGTTTCCTTTGAAACCGAGAAAGTACAGATCTCAGCCCGGCTCGATGAGTTGGTCAACCGCCTGGACACACTTGAAGATGAGCGCTCGAAGATTGAAGAAGCGACAGGAAAACTTGCTCTTCAAGAAGAGAGCCTGGCGCATCAAATCGACGAGCATAATACAGCATTGGATCGCGTTGTAGCAAAGAGCGAAAAAATCGGGTTGGAAATCGAAGAACATAATTCTCGGATGGCGCAGGTGATCCAGAAGAAGAACGGCCTCTCAGAATCATTGTCTGCACTCGAAACCGGCAGAGCTAAATTGTTGGCACAGATAGATGTTCTCGAACAGGCCGAAGCAGCGCTAAGCGGTTATTCAGAAGGGTCAAAAGCCGTTCTGGAAGATTCCCTCAAAGGACGGCTGCCCCAGGGGATTGAGCCGTTATCTAAACATATCGTAGTAGATGAAAAATATGAACGTGCACTCAGTGCAGCGCTGGGTGAACTGGCAGATTTGCTACTCCTGCCATCTGGCAGCCAGAATGTTATCGTGGAGTATCTGGAATCCCAGACACGGGATCGCGTTGCAGTCCTGACATCCGAAGGTCATGATACATCCATTACTTCGAAGTCCTTGATGCATGATGACGGAATTATTGGGTACGCATCCGATTTGGTTCAAGTGGACGATAATTACCAGGACCTTCTCCTGCCTTTGTTCTCCGATATCATCATCGTCAAAGATCGCCGCTCGGCTAAAGCCGTCCAACCCAGGTTGAAGGGCATGGAAAGAGCAGTCACATTAAACGGCCTGGTTTATCAGGCAAATGGCATTTTGATCTCCGGTCAAAGCGCAGCCGGGAAACGCATTGGACGAACCCGACAAAAGCGAGAAATGGCTGAAAAATTAATAGGAGTCGAATCTGAAATTTCTCAAATAAAAAATGAAATCCACGATCTCACCAATTCGCTTGATCAGCTTGGCAGCAGCCAGAAGAAGCTAAACGATGATCAACTTATCCTTGAGAAAGAACGCGAGAAAGTCCTGCGACTGATCCAAAACGACCGGGATACTTTAACCCGGATCGGTGAACAGCTCACCTGGCATAATTCACGATCAACTGAACTTTCAGCAAACAAGGAGAAAACCAAAAACCTTGTCCAGTCCAATAAAGAACAGCTTGATGCGATTCAAACTCAGTTGAGCGAACTGCATAAACTGGAGAAAGAACAACAATCTGCAGTTAATGCTTACCCGGTTTTTGAGGTTCAGCAAGAATTAAACCAATCGCAAACGCAGAAAATCATCACTCAAAATGCACTTGACGTTGCCCGACAGCGGTACAAAGAACATCAGAATCGGATTAATGAAGCAGCTGAACGCCTTGAGACCCATAAATCCAGGCTGTCTACGCTTACTGAAGGTCTGATTGAAATTGCTGATAACGAAAAGACCTTGAAAGCAGCATCTAATGAAGTACGAAAATCGATTTCGGAAATCGAGGAAAATCGTATCAACCCGCTTATGGATTCGGGAAAAGAAACCGAAAATTCAGTTTCTGCACTCCAGAAATTGGAGGAACACACCCATCAGCAGGTGATCCTGGCTGAGCGTCAATACACGCAGCTCCAGCTTGAACTGGGACGTCGGAATGACCAGCTTGATAATCTCAAACAGCGGATCGAAATAGATTTTGGTCTAGTCTCTTATGACTATGATAATGCGATGGATGGACCAAAACCTCTTCCGTTTGAAGATGGATCCGTAAAAGATTTGCCGAATGTCCAGGAAATCCCGGAGAACCTTGAAAATGACATCAGGCAGTTAAAGACTCAAATTCGAAGGATCGGTGCTATTAATCCTGAGGCTCAAAACGAATATCTTGAGGTCAAAGAACGCCATACGTTCCTATCAAATCAGATTGAAGATCTGGAGAAAGCCAGCAAAGACCTTCATCAGGTTATTAACGAGTTGGATGGATTGATGGAGCGTGATTTTGTTAAGACCTTTAAAGCGGTAAATCAGGAATTCTCGATGTATTTCACACGATTATTCAGCGGTGGTGAGGCGAAGCTCTTGTTTTCAGACCACGAGAACCCAGTGGAAGGTGGCATTGATATTGAAGCCCGGTTGCCTGGCCGCAGGAGTCAATCACTGGCATCGTTGTCCGGTGGTGAGCGCAGCCTGACGGCGGTGGCTCTGATTTTTGCCTTGCTTAAAGTATCGCCCACACCCTTTTGTATCCTTGACGAAGTGGATGCAATGCTTGACGAATCGAATGTCGGCAGATTCATTGAGCTTCTGAAAGAACTGGCTGAACAGACCCAGATTGTCATCATTACCCATAACCGGAATACCGTTCAGGCAGCGGATGTCATATATGGTGTAACCATGGGCAGAGATTCCACCAGTCAAATGATCAGCCTCAAGCTTGAAGACGTCGATGAAAGCTATGTAGAGTGATTTTCGCGCTGTTTACCACCACATCAAAACAAAAGAACCCGGGGTTATCATAAATACCCGGGTTCAATTATTGTGTAATTAAGGTTTGAAGAGATTACTCGTACAGCATCAGCAGGAATTGCTGCGGAATCTCAGGTCGGGTTGGGACGTAATCCTCCCAATTTTCACTGATTACAATATCTTCTCTTTCGTTTCGGGTCTGAATCAACCATGTGGTAAATTCCTGTTCTTTCAAATTCTGGAATTCATCTTCAGAGATTTGGTTTTCACGTTTTCCAATTACCTGAATTATATGGAATCCGAAAGTGGTTTCGACAGGATCGCTGATTTCGCCGCTCTCCAAATTGAAAGCTGCCTCAGAGAAGGGTGCGACCATCATGTCATAGTTGAACCATCCCAGATCCCCGCCAAGTTCTGCGTTTGAATCATCCAAAGAATATTCTGCAGCAAGATCAACAAAATTCTCTCCCGCATTCAATTTTGCTAGGACTTCCAGAGCTTCCTCTTCTGTTTCGACGAGAATATGGCGAGCCCAGACTTCATCACGAATTGGTTCAAGATCTTTCGTAACTTCTTCGATCAATTTTTGACGTAAAAGTTCAACTGCATAAATCTCTCGAAGATCGTTTATGGAAAAATTGTATGCTTTATACATATCATTGAATTCATCAACGTTCTGAGAAAACAAAGCTGTTGTATAAGGGGTAGGTGTCAGCGTTATCGTAGGCGTCAATGTGATCGTCGGTGTTTCCTCAGGCAAGTTTGACTCTTCTGATTCATCATCCTGAGCCGTTGTTTCAACCTCGTCAGCTTCAGCCTGAACTTCTTCCTGCACCGGTTCGTCTGCTGAAGTTTCTTCATCGAGTTCTTCGACTTCAGCATCATCCTGTTCTTCATCGATAATGGAAGAATCATCCTCCGATTCATCGGGAGAGTCTGTTGCAGTCGGTAAATCCGTTGGAGAGACTAGAGAAAGGATGGTCTCATCGTAGGTCGGCGTCGGTTGGATTGTGGATGTCACGGTTGGGGTTGGCGTGCCATCCGGGAAGAAACCAAAAGCAGCCTGGATCGCTTGATCAATTTCCTCGTCACTTACTGTGATACCTCTTGCAGCAGCTTCTTCACGGAGGATAATGTCATTGATCATTTCATCCAGGACATTGCTTCCGACCAGGGTGGGCTGGGCTAATTGAGAAGCAAGTCCTTGTGCTGTTTGAAGAAAACTTAGACCATATTCGCCAAACTGCTGGTAAAAATTATAGTACTGGAAGGCTTGATTGAGCAATTGAACACGCATGTATTGAACCCGTGATTCAAATTGGTTCACTTTGATGACATTGTCGCCAACTTCAGCAACTGTTTTATTTGGACGTACGATCAAATGTTCAACAAGTCCATAGCCAACCAGACCCAGGATGATCGCACCGATCACAATCGTAATAATGAGGATGGTCCGAGTCTGCCGCTCCTCACGTTGTGATCTGGCAAGGTATTTTTTTGTAACTGTTTTCGGCTTACGTTCTGATTTTGCCATATTTGTTGGCCTGTCTATCTATTATTTTAGATCTGGTAATAGCTAATTGTTTGTAAATGGCAGCAGTGCAATATGCCGGGCGTTTTTAATCGCGTTAGCAATTACGCGTTGATGCTTGGCACAGGTGCCGGTCTGCCGTCGAGGTCGGATTTTTCCGGTTTCGTCAATATATCGACGGAGTAAATCTGCATTCTTATAATCAATAACAATTGATTTATCGGTGCAGAATTGACATACTTTTGAACGTGAATAGTAACGGTTACCTTGATATTCACTCATGATTTTCTCCTATAGATCCATTTGAAGAGCTAAAAAGGATAGGCTTCAAATCCTTCAGAGTCTTCCATTTTTTCACTGTTGGTTTTATCGTTCAATAACAAAATTTCTCGGGCGACGATCTCGATGCTCTTATGTGTAGCGCCTTCATTATCCTGCCATGAACGGGTCTGCAAACGGCCTTCAACATATACCAAACTGCCTTTGGATAAGAATTGTTTGGCAATTTCTGCGAGGTCTCCCCAGGCGATGATATTGAACCATTCGGTTTCTCGATGCTTTTCACCATCGGATGTTATCCAGGTGCGGTCACAAGCCACAGAAAAACTCGAAACTGATTTACCGCTAGGGGTAAAACGCATCTCGGGATCTCTCCCAAGATAGCCTATGACCATGACTTTATTTAAACCACGAGCCATGAGAACCTCGCTTTCTCATTTTATGCTCAATTAGGCATCTTTTTTAACGAGCATGTACCGGATAATCGGTTCGACATAGCGCAGCGTTTGTTTGAGTTCAGTACCAAATTCAGGTGCGAATGTGGTTTCCATGTACACATAGTAACCTTCGCGAAAACCCTGGATCTCATAGGCTAATGACTTGGCGCCCCAAAGGTCCATTTTATTGATCTCACCGCCATTGCCAGTGATCAGTTCTTTGACACGGTCAATCACACCCTGTGTGCCTTCTTCATCCAGATCAGGCTGGACGATTAAAATTAATTCATACTGTCGCATTTGGATTCTCCTTTCCTTGGGTCTACTACCCTTTGCTATCGTAGATAGCTGAGCAGCGGAAAGAAACCGGATTTTGAATTTGGCTTCTTTTTTCTGTCCTGAATATCACCTATCCAGAACAGCGATAAAGTATACTCGAGATTATTGACGAGTGCAAGCAAGAGAATTTGCTTATCACTTATCCTCATCAATCAGAATTTGTGATAAAACGACCGATACAATGCTCACAATAACAGACCCTAGAAGGGCGGCTCCAAAATTATCCACATAAAAACCAACGCCCAGCCAGTTGCGGGCAATATTTGAAGCGAGCATGAACGTTCCGGCATTGATGATGAAAACAAACAGACCCAGAGTGATGATGATAAACCCGCAGGATAACATTTTCAGGATCGGGCGGACGATGGCATTTACCAGCCCGAGTACAAGTGCCATCACTGAAAACGCAATCCATGCGTCTCCCTCAACCGCAATCCCAGGAACAATGAGAACAGCAACATAGAGTGAGACGGCAATAATGAGCCAGCGAAGAATGAGTTTCATAGTATTTATTTCCTTTCCAAATTTCTTTCTTTTTGTAATTATTAATGATTATACCAAAAAAACCGAAGCCTCCTTCGGTTTTTGTAGATAAAAATTGATGTACAGCGCCCCTGACAGGACTCGAACCTGTAACCGTTGGATTAGAAGTCCAGTGCTCTGTCCAATTGAGCTACAGGGGCAGATTACAAAACAGATTATATCACAGCCATCATTCAATAATCGGACGGATACCCTGATAAACACGAGGGCCGGAGAATGTACGGAGTATAGTTGTTGGCTGCTTATTAAGAGCTGCGCCTAATTCATTGGATGAAAGAGGCTTATTTCCATTTGAGAGGAAAGTTCGAAAAACTGAATCAACAAGTGCCATCCGGCTGGTCAGGAATTCTTCCTGTTTGGCGCAATGGCTGATCAGGACATGCTGAAGCCCATCTACCTGCGTGACTTCGGCGGTTTCAGGATCTACCCAATCGATGGTCTCATCGTTATTCAAGCTCTCAAACATTTCCTGGTGTTCATCGCATAGGAAACTTCGTAAATAAACCCGCCAATCCCGGTCGTGGTTTTTCCACCAATCGAAATCAATCCTGAAGGGCGTGTCCAGTTTGGGTTTGACAAGGCTGTTCCGTTTTGAATTCATGACGTCCTTTCCTTATGCATCTTCACCCAAACGGTAGTAAAGGTCACCGACAGAATGGAAAGCCGGATTTGTTTCGAGGGTACTAAAAATCGCACCGGGTGGGCAGCGGTGAATGCAATTTACCGCTGCATAAAGCTCAATCGCATGGACATGCCCCTGAGGATTCAATTTCGCAAGTTCCTTCATTGTGTCAAGCATCACCTTTTCAATCGGACGGGGATGGTTTGCCCGCTTCTGCCATAGCTCGTCCAGGACCTCAGTGGAAGGAACCATAATCGCCATCCGCTCATTAAAATCTGCTGCGATGGTCTGTTTTAATAAGGCAAACACGATGCCGCCATCGGTGCCGATCAGCAGGGTTCGAATCCACTCACGATTCGTTCGTTTCCTTTCTGCCTCAATCAGGACTTCGCCAGGCTGTTTCCCGGGTTTTATTCGGATCAGACTGCCGGGCATTAATTCTTTTTCCTCGTACCACTCTCTGAGACCATAGACATAGTTGAACGGGCGGACTACCCAGGCAGAGATCTCTTCACCTTCCTCATCTATGAGGGTGAACTTTACCCGTGGCGTTTCAATGGCCGTGGGGAAGAAAGGCCGGGTAAATTGGGTGAGTGGAATACTGCCAACACGCCAGTGCGGATAATTGAGTGCTACCGTAACTTCTTTTCCAGCATCTCGTTTCGTAAAGCTGGGGTCAGGTTCAACAAGTTCATCATCAATTCTTTGTTCAGCAAATAACATATCCTCGGTCAGTGCCGAACGATCGTATTCATCGGGATGGTAGATCAGTTGGAGAGGTTTCTCCCTGACTGGAACTGGTTCCAACCGGTTGAGGAACCACTTTACAATCCCCCGAGGACCGACCTCATCGAATCGAGGGTCCTCCTGGAGTGCGTAATTCAGCGAGAATTGAACCAGCTCTGGGGGGTCATCTGTTCCAATCTCGATTTGTTCAAGCAAGCTCTCAACAGGAAGCGGTCCGCCCTCGTGCATATCGAGAAGCGCTTCAGCAAGATTTAGGTGTCCGATGTTGAATTCGATCAGAAGAGATTTTGGGAACCATTCCGCGCCAATCCGCACGAGGTCTTTATTCTCCTCCAACTTATCATCCAGTTTTTCCGTGATCAATTCACCAAATCTACTGATCGCCTCTTGCTCATCTTCAACGCTGGAGTCTTCAGTCCGAGATGCTATTTGATTGAGTTTGTGATCATCAATCCCGGATGCGAATTGTTTGGATTGACCATTTTCAAGGGTAACAGATATTACTTTTAGTTCCGCAAGTTGAGGGTTATTGCCATCCCTAATATCCGTGACATCGCCGCTGATCCAGTTCATGGCAGGAAATTGAATTTTATCCCCGACTTTGTATTCATTCCCTGGTAAGTAAATATCCCCGTTTGTTTGCTGTTTCTTCTGTAGATTCTGTTTTTCAGTTTGGATCCGCTCCCTGATTAAAGCTTCAGCCAACACAGAAGAGGGGAGGGGCGTTTCTTTTTCAAGAAGAAAAGAATATAGAAACTCGATGTCTTTTTGGTCGATCTCTATTGTTTCCCAATAGGAGTCACTTAAGTCAATTTCGAAAAAAACCATGGTCTTGCCTCAACTAATGTTCCTTCACTTATCTAATGTCATGTTTGCGATCTCAGATTATACCTCACTATTCAAAATTCCATTTGATGATATTATTGGTCTGATGTCCAATGATAATCGTTGGCATAATCAAAACTCACTACAGCAGCTCGACCCACTGGATGGATCATGATAAACATTCTGACAGACTCCACGGCTGATCTTTCACCAAACCTCCTAAAACAGCACCGAATTGAAACCATCCCCATGGTTATCCAGCTCGATGGACAAACCTATAAGGACGGGTCGGAAATCAATCCTGAGATGCTCTTTGAGGAAGTCAGACGGACTGGCCGTTACCCAACCACCTCTGCGCCATCACCAGGTGACTTTGTCAGGTTTTTTGACCGTAAGGGTCCGTCAATTTATCTCGGAGTATCCAGTAAACTTTCTACCACATTTCGTAATGCGCAGCTTGCAGCAAAAGAAATGGGTTATCAGGCATTGGATCTGATTGATTCTCTCAGTTTTTCGACAGGCTACGGTCAGGTCGCATTGAAAGCAGCTGAGTGGCGGGATGCGGGGATGGGTTTTTACGAGTTAGGACAAAGAATCAGAGAATTAATCACCCGGACACGGGGGATATTCATTCTCGATACATTGGATTATCTCTATCATGGCGGTCGTTGTTCATCAATTGAAAAATTCTTTGCCAGCGTTTTGAAAATCTATCCATTTCTCAATGTCCGCCAGGATGGCACGCTGGGTATTCTTCAGAAAGTCCGTGGCTCCCGATTCAAGGCAGTCAATGCATTGCTGAATCACTTCAAAGAGCAATTAACAACTATAAATATCAGTCGGATCATCATTACCCATCTGAACTGCGAGGATGAAGCAAATTATTTACTCGAACAAATAAAAGCGGTGGGCAGACCCATCGAAATACTTACAGCCCAGGTGGGATGTGTTCTCGCAACGCACTCAGGCCCAAAGCCTTTAGGAATTGCCTATACCATTGACTGAATGCAACGGCAACAGGTCTTGCATGGGAGAGGTTGCTTATTATGTTTAGGTTCATTCGTTCACGATTGACCAGTATTAAACATGCCATAATCGGCTGGTGGCACGTCATCCGTACCCAGCAGAATGCCTGGATTCATGCCATTGCGACGATTCTGACCTTGCTGATGGCGATCTGGCTGAAATTATCAACCTGGGATTGGGCGGTGCTGATCCTGACAATAGCCATGGTATGGACAGCCGAATTCCTGAATACAGCCCTTGAGATCGTTGTGGACCTTGCAAGCCCGGAGTTACACCCTCTTGCACGGGTTGGAAAAGATGTGGGCGCCGCAGGAGTTCTGGTCGCTGCTGCTTCAGCGGTTGTCATCGGTATCCTGATCCTGGGACCACCGCTGTGGCATAAGCTTCAGACGGTATTCGAGTTGGTTGGATTGTTCTAAAAATATTAATAGGAATATAACAATAATTGTCTTAATTTATACGCAAAGTTAATAAAGACCGATGATACTATGTTATACTGCTGACATTAACCAATCTGAGGAGAAAACGAACATGATAAATGAACCGATAAAAGTAACGGATGCAGCTTTCGAAAAAACTGTTTTGGAATCATCCCTTCCCGTCATTGTTGATTTCTGGGCACCCTGGTGCGGACCCTGTAAAATGGTTGCACCGCTCCTCGACAAACTGGCTGAGGAATACGCTGGAAAAATGCTGGTGGCCAAGGTGAATACTGATGAGGATTCTGAATGGGCAATGAAATACGGCGTCCAGGGTATCCCCACCATGCTACTGATCTACGACGGCAAAATCATCAACCGACAGGTCGGCGCATTACCGGAGCCTATGCTGCGTGAGATCATCAGTGATTTTCTTGATATCGTCAAAGACCATGAAGTTTCTGGTTAAAAGAACTGAATAAGGATCAAAAAAGCGCTAATTTTAGCGCTTTTTTTGATCCTTCATCCATTGATACGTCTAATCTTCGCCCCCAGTTTTTGAAGTTTTACATCAACCTGTTGATAGCCGCGATCAATTTGGCTGACATTACGAATGCTGCTTTCACCCTTTGCGGATAATGCCGCCAAAACGAGCGCCATGCCAGCCCGGATATCAGGGCTTTCAAGGTGTTCTGCACTCAGCTCAGTCGGCCCCTGAACGATACACCGATGCGGGTCACAAAGGACAATATGAGCCCCCATGCCAACGAGTTTATCCGTGAAGTACATCCGAGAGGGATACATCCAGTCGTGGAAGAGAATACTCCCTTGCGATTGGGTTGCAATCACAATAGCGATGCTCATCAGGTCAGTAGGGAAGGATGGCCAGGGCATCACCGAGATTTCAGGGATAGCATTGCCCAGATCGGGTTCGATGCACAACCTCTGGTCCTTCGGTACGATGATATCATCTCCAACACAATCCCAGGTAACACCGAGCCTGTTCATCACCAGATGGATCATGTCCAGGTGTTTGACACCCGCGTTTTTGATCCGAATTGAGCCATTTGTCACAACAGCAGCCCCAATATAACTGACAACCTCTAGATAATCCGGGCCGATTGCAAATTCCCCACCGTTCAACCGTTCAACACCGGTGATGCGAAGTGTGTTAGAGCCAATATTTTCTATCTTTGCATCTAAGAGGTTTAGGAATTGGCAGAGTTCCTGGACGTGCGGTTCGCTGGCCGCGTTCCGCAGGACAGTCACGCCGTCGGCCAGAACACTGGCCATAATGGCGTTTTCAGTTCCGGTGACTGATGCCTCATCCATCAGGATTTTTGACCCGGTCAGTTTCTTTGCCTTGAAATAAAACTGGTTGTTGGCATATTCCGCACAGGCACCCAGACTGGAGAAGGCTAACATATGCGTGTCTACCCTTCGGCGACCAATCACATCGCCGCCGGGGGGAGGGAGAATAAATTCACCAACCCTGCTGAGAAGCGGCCCTGCCAGCAATATGGACGCCCTGATCCCTCTGCAAAGGTCAGGGTCGAGGTCAGCTGGTCTAATTTCTTCTGCATTCAGCCGTAATGTTGTTTCATCAAGGTATTCAATTTTTACATTCAAACTCTGTAATAGATGGACCATGGTCCGTACGTCGAGAATATCCGGGACATTGTGCAGGGTGATGGTTTCGTCAGTAAGCAAACAGGCAGCCAGGATTGGAAGCGCCGCATTTTTATTCCCGGATGGTGTAACCTCGCCGTGGAGGGGGATTCTGCCTTCGATGATGAATTTTTCCATAGGTACTCCAGTTACTCCTGTAGTTTTGCTGAATTATAATGGACGCATGAGTGCATACCGTTACTTTCATGCCATGCTCCTGAGCATCGGATTGACCGTAGTCAGTTCAATTGTGAGCACGATGCTCGTCCTAACCGCACAAGAAGTTTATCATATCCG
>Ga0334900_1003181_pt1 | contig 13148 bp, 12 predicted proteins | sample GraSluR3_MG_2_FD_207231 | JGI IMG/M metagenome (GOLD analysis project Ga0334900, IMG submission 207231) | Sludge microbial communities from methane-producing bioreactor in Wageningen University, Netherlands - Granular Sludge_31_08-R3 | ecosystem: Engineered > Bioreactor > Anaerobic >...
ACATGTTTTCAATCTGCATCCTAAGACTCTGTGAAGCTCAACCCTCATAAAACACCCTGAAATCCTCCTTGATCTTCTTCAGCCTCCGGTGAATCGTATCCTGGGATACCCCCATCACAGATGCAATCTCATCCTGGGACTTGCCCTCCTCATGGAGGTCATAGATTTTTCTCAGCTCCCCTGTAAGCAGCTGGAGGAAGGCCTCGGCTTTTTCCCTGAACTCTTTTCGCTCAACAGCAGCATGTGGTTCATGAGTCTCATACCGGCTGCTGTTCATGATCTCAAGATCATAGTACAGCTGTGCCAGGTCATCCTGCTCAGGATCGCGTGCCCAATCACAGATGGTGCAATCGCCGCCGCACAGCCACCATTTGCTGCATGCGCACTGGTGGTGGCGCTTTGCAAAGGCGAAGACGCGATAAATCGGGCGATAATACTCACGATACTGCTCCTCGGTGACGATGATCTTCTTCTCGGTGATGGGATCAAAGATGTAGAATTCCCTGGTTTGCTCGTGATTGTCTGATTTTGCCATGTGCCCCTCCTCGGGGTGTGGGCAAAACGGAGACGGGAATTCGGGTATGCAGCGACGAGGGCATGCTGGCCGAAATCAAAACGCATCTCCGTTTTGACCTTCGGCCGGCGCATTCCCTGCTGCCGGCTTTCTCTGATTGATGTGGTGCATCCCGGTGGGGAATCCCGGCCTGGCACGAGGATGCTGTCGTTCGGATCCTACGAATCCGAGAGGTTGTGACCATCCTGCCTCGGCCTGTGGGGCGGACGGTCCTGGTTGTTCTGTAAGAGAGACCTCCGGGCAAAAAGAAAGCCGGATGATTACAAGACGTGTGTCCTGCGAATCATCCGGCCATTCGGTGGCTCGTCATGCGGCCCCATTGCTCGGTATGTCCAAGTATTGGTGTGTGGGTATTTCAGGGGAGGGTGCCCCTCCATGTTACCTGTTCAGGCTTTGAACATGGTTTCCTCCTTTTCTGGGTGGCAGGCACATGTGCTGTGCTATCTGCACATCCACGAACCTGCCGCACTGCGGGCACTTGAGTGTTATCACAATCGGCTGCTCAGCCCGGTTGAATCCTGAGGTGTCGAATGCCCGCTTTCCGCAATTGGGGCATCTCATGGGAATACTCATCACAACTCCTTTTTGTGTTGGATGTTAACCAAAAGGCTAACATTGAGGCGAAAAAGAAACCCGCTGTCAAAGGCAGTCAGGCATTCTTATGAGATTTAGATCTGCAGACAACCCCATCGGCAGTCTGAAGAATTCCAGCAAAAAAATCAGGTGGGAAGATACCCCAATGAGGCCAACCGGACCCTTGCAGCCTGCTCTGAGACGTTGAAGACGGTGATCATCTTGTTGATCAGCTCGATATGCCAGTAACCACCCATTTCAGGCCCGATCTGGTTCCTCAGCTTCTTGATTGCAGCCTTGGGCATCAGAAGGACTGCAGCCAGGTAGTTGGCCTGCCACTCAAGCCATGCCTCTCCCTGCAGGCGTCTCCCGTTCACATCGACACCGCTCAGGTCCGGGAACGAGGGTTTTGCGTAAATGCCCCCGCTGGTATCGCTATACCCGGCAAATTCGGCCTTGCGCTGGAAATATTCAGCGTGCAGCAGGCCATGCGCCGCCTCATGACCCAGCGTGAAGCGCTCACGGTGTTCGTAGGCAGGGTTCTCTACAAGCGTACCCTCGATGATGATGGTGTTCTTCTTCACCGAGATGAACTCAGCCCGGTTGAGCACGGGGTTGTACACGGGCAGCATATCCGTATCATCGAATACCGTCAGCCCCAGGTACACCCCGTTGTGGGAAAGATACTGGTACTCGAGATTGAATCCCATTGAACTGATGAGCCCATCCAGATCCGTGGGTTGCGGACTCATCAGGACGGCAGGGGAGAAGGCGTAAAGAATCCTCTCCCCGTGCCTCTCAAGCTGTTGCTTGCTCAGAAGTGGAATCCCGTTCGAGTCCAGTTTGCTTGCACACTTAACCATGCTGCCTCAGTTATCCCCGCTTTTCCTCTTGATCAGTTCCTCGATGAACATCTTCCAGTCATCCTCGTTCGCTTCCAGGTTCCTTGCGGTTCTCAGGGCAGCGTTCACATAGGGCCTGTCGTTGACATACGGGTTCAGATCGGGGGCCAGGAGGCCCTTCTGGTGTCCCACGATGTCATACATCTCGGCTTTCTCAGCCTCGCTCAGGTTCAGCACATCAGCCAGCGTTGCCAGTCGTTCCTCTGTCAACGGCGCGCGTCGGTTGTTCTCCACGTCGCTCAAAAAAGGCGCCGATACTTCCAATCTTCGCGCCAGTTCCCGGAGGCTGATCTGCTTCTCCTCTCTCTTTTGTTTCAGGTACTCCCCGAAATTGGTGGTCTTGTGCATGGCAGTTTTTATCCTTGCAGCCTGTTTACTATATGGCTTACGAGCTTACGATAATATGGGAGAATGGGGATGGTCAAGAGGGTTTTTGTAAAAATGCTGAACGAGTGTGTAGCTTTCGAGAAGTTTTCATTGAAGGTATGGCAACGAAGGACTGCTGTCAATGCACTATCATATGGAACAGAACCTGGATAATTGGTCGCGGTTGAGGCTTCAGGTTTTGATTCAATGGGTATGGCGTCAAGGGTCTTGTACCTACGAGCCGCAGGAAGATGTATCGGCTATTCTTTCTCCCAAGAATCATGTGCCTAAAGCTATTCTTCTTGCATTTGCTCTCTGCGAAGGGTTATCCTAGATACAATATTTGTATTTGCAGCCATTCCGTGGCGGCATCCAGGTGTTCCTGGTGCCGGACTTGGCAATACTGCCAATCCCTGTCACGGAATTGATCATGTATACCGGAGGAAAGAGATGAACAAACAACAGCTGGCTTCGAAGATCTGGGAAGCAGCCAATAAGATGCGCTCAAAGATCGAGGCCAACGAATACAAGGATTACATCCTTGGTTTCATTTTCTACAAATTTCTGTCTGACAAGGAAATGAAGTTCCTGATCAGCAATGGATTTGATGACGAGGATATCAGGAGTCTTTCGGAGGACGATAGAGAGACGGTCGATTACATACAGAGAAATGTGGGGTACTTCATTTCTTACGACCACCTTTTCTCAACCTGGCTTGAGTTGGGCAAGGATTTTGATGTGTCCAATGTCAGGGATGCGCTTTCTGCATTCAACCGAAACATCAACCCATCCCACAGGAAAGTGTTCGAGAAGATCTTTGATACGCTGCAGACAGGGCTGAGCAAGCTTGGTGACAGTTCGGGGACCCAGACCAAGGCAATCAGGGATCTTATCCAGTTGATCAAGGTGATTCCCATGGACGGCAAGCAGGGCTATGACGTGCTTGGTTTCATCTACGAGTACCTGATCAGCATGTTCGCCGCCAGTGCCGGCAAGAAGGCCGGGGAGTTCTATACCCCGCATGAGGTATCTCTTCTGATGTCCGAGATAGTGGCTGATCATCTCAAGGACAGGCGGGAGATAAAGATCTATGACCCCACCAGTGGATCGGGCTCGCTGTTGATCAACATCGGGCGCTCGGTTGCAAAACACATCGCAGACGAGAACAGCATCAAGTATTACGCCCAGGAACTCAAGGAGAACACCTACAACCTCACCCGCATGAACATGGTCATGAGAGGGATCCTTCCCGACAACATCGTTACCCGAAACGGTGATACGCTTGAGGACGACTGGCCGTATTTCGAGGACAACGATCCGGTGAATACCTACAATCCACTCTATGTGGATGCGGTGGTATCCAATCCCCCGTATTCACAGGCTTGGGATCCTTCCAACAAGGAGTCGGACCCCCGGTACGCCCGCTTCGGGATTGCCCCCAAGAGCAAGGCGGACTATGCCTTCCTCCTGCATGACCTCTACCATCTGAAACCGGATGGGATCATGACCATCGTGCTTCCTCACGGGGTCCTGTTCCGGGGCGGGGAGGAGGAGAGGATCAGGAAGAATCTCATTGAGTACAACCATGTTGAAGCGGTGATAGGGCTTCCTGCCAATATTTTCTTCGGTACCGGGATTCCCACCATAATCATGGTCCTGAGGATGAAGAGAAATTCCGATGAAGTGCTGATCGTCGATGCATCCAAAGGATTCGCGAAGGTCGGCAAGAACAACAAGCTCAGGGCCTCGGACATCAAGCGGATTGTCGACGTGGTGACTGCAAGGAAGGACACGCCTGCCTTTGCCAGGTTGGTGAGCAAGGAAGAGATACGCAGGAATGAGTACAACCTGAACATCCCGCGATATGTCGATTCATCTGAGCCGGCTGAGAAATGGGATCTCTACTCATTGATGCTCGGGAGTATTCCTGAGGATGAAATTGATGACCTTCATGACTACTGGGAAGCTTTTCCCGGCCTCAAGGATGAGCTGTTTGCCAAGGGTGATGGACCGTACAGAACCTTGTCGGTGGAGAATGTTAAGGCATCGGTAAGGGAACATCCCACAGTCAACGGATTCGTAAGACGTTTTACGGATTCCTTTGATGGCTTTGGTGACAGGCTTAGGAATGATTTGATTTACGGCATGGAGAACCTGAACATCAACAATGCGGAATCGGTTCTCAGCGATGATATCTTTTCACGGCTTGAAGGGGTGCCTTTGGTTGACAAGTATGCCGTCTATCAGTTGTTGGACGATGAATGGACAAGCATAGCGATTGACCTGGAAATACTGCAGACGGAAGGATTCGAGGCCTCCAGAAAGGTTGATCCCAGGATGGTTGTGAAGAAGGAAGAGGAAGTCCAGGACGGATGGCGGGGAAGGGTGATTCCCTTTGAGCTGATTGAGAAGACTCTGTTGAAAGCCGAATATGAGCAACTTCATTCGATTGAGGACAGGATATCCGAAATAAATGCAACTTATGAAGAGCTTTTGGACTCCTTGACCGAGGAAGAGAAGGACTCTGATGCTGTGAATGACGCCAAGGATGCATTTGTGGCTGCTTGGATTGCCAAGGAAGCAAAAAGACTGCTTGCTGACAGGAAGAAAGGGCAGCAAATTCCAGAAGACTCGTTTGAGGCAAAAATCATAACAGTCAGTGCATTGATGTCGGAAGAAAAACAACTGAAATCGAAGCTCAAATCTTTGTCTGCAGAGCTGCAAACCAGGACGAAGAATGTGATCGAGAACTTGAGTGATGATGAGGTTAATAACCTGCTTGATGAGAAATGGATTGAACCCCTCCTGGCAAGCATTCATTCGATCCCCAAGACAATCATAGAAGAACTGATAACGAAGGTCGAATCGCTCGCTGAAAAATACAAGACCACCTTCTCTGAAATTGAGGATGAACTGCATGAAACCCAAAATGCCTTGGGTTCCATGATGAAAGAGCTTACGGGTAGCAGCCATGACCTGAAAGGCCTCGAGGAATTCATGTCATTGTTGGGGGTGGAGTGATATGTCAGAGAATGCAAGGAAACCTTCAATTCGATTTGCCGGATTTGCTGACCCTTGGGAACAGCGTAAGTTGGGAGATATTGGGACTACCTTTACAGGATTATCTGGAAAAAGCAAAGAAGATTTTGGACACGGAGACGCGAGATTTGTTACCTATATGAATGTTTTTACGAATCCAATTTCCAGCCAAGATATGACCGAAAATGTAGAAATTGACAGTAGGCAGAATGAGGTAAAATACGGTGATATCTTTTTTACTACTTCTTCGGAAACGCCAGAAGAAGTCGGTATGTCCTCAATTTGGCTCTTTAAAATGCCAAATGTGTACCTTAACAGTTTTTGCTTTGGATATAGACCGAATGAAAAGTTTGATCCGTATTATCTTGCTTTCATGTTGAGGTCTCCGGTTATCCGTAAAAATTTCTCATTTTTAGCGCAAGGAATATCGCGTTATAATATTTCAAAAAATAAGGTCATGGAGATGACTGTGTCAATTCCTAAAAATGACGAACAACAACAAATTGGAGCTTTCTTTCAGAACCTCGACAACATTATCGCCCTTCATCAGCGTAAGCTTGAGAAATTGAAGAATATCAAGAAATCGATGCTCGAAAAAATGTTTGTATAAGGCGGGTGTAGAGATGAATCAACCTACTTCAGTATTCACGAAGGAATCAGAGTTCGAGAAGGCTCTTATTGAAGTGCTCTCCAGGAAAGGCTGGGAGCAGCAGGTGATCAAAAACCCAACCGAGAAGGACTTGGTCGAAAACTGGAAAGAGATTCTCAACAACAACAATATGATCAGGGACAGGCTGAATGGCCATCCCCTGACAGATGGTGAGATGCAGCAGATATTGGAGCAGGTTGTTGCACTGAGAACGCCTCTGAAGCTTAACGGCTTCATCAATGGAAAGACGGTCTCCATCAAGCGTGACAACCCGAATGATGCTGAACACTTCGGAAAGGAAATAAGTCTCAAGATTTATGACCGGAACGAGATTGCAGCCGGGCAAAGCCGCTACCAGATAGTACAGCAACCAAAGTTCTCCTCACGTGAAGCAATAGCAAATGACAGGAGAGGGGACCTGATGCTGCTGATCAATGGGATGCCGGTGATTCATATCGAATTGAAGAAAAGCGGCATCTCTGTAAGCCAAGCCTACCACCAGATTGAGAAATATGCGTACGAGGGGATTTTTACAGGTATCTTTTCCCTCGTACAAGTATTCGTGGCGATGGAGCCCAATGAGACTGTGTACTTTGCCAACCCGGGCCCGGATGGCAAATTCGTCAAAGACTACTATTTCCACTGGGCTGATTTCAACAACGAGCCGATCAATGCATGGCAGGACATTGCCTCCTCGTTGTTGTCGATACCTATGGCACATCAGCTGATTGGTTTTTATACCGTTGCCGATGGATCTGACGGTATCCTCAAGGTGATGCGCAGCTACCAGTATTATGCCTCAAGCGCCATCTCCGATAGGGTGTCCAAAGCCCTATGGGATGGAAGGGAAATGCGGGGCGGATACATTTGGCATACAACTGGTTCTGGAAAGACAATGACGAGTTTCAAGTCCGCCCAGCTGATAGCCAATTCCAAGGATGCCGACAAGGTTGTATTTCTCATGGATAGGATTGAGCTTGGGACCCAATCCCTCAAGGAGTACCGGGGCTTCGCGAGCGAGACCGAGGATGTCCAGGCAACTGAGGATACTTATGTGCTGATATCGAGACTGAAGAGCTCAGATCCAGCAGACACGCTCATTGTCACCTCGATACAAAAGATGAGCAGGATCAAGGAAGATGGATTGGGTTCTCTTGATTTGCACAAGATTGAGGCAAAGCGGCTGGTATTCATTGTGGATGAGGCGCATCGGTCTACGTTCGGCGAGATGCTCCTGACCATCAAGGAAACCTTTTCCCGGGCTATGTTCTTCGGTTTTACGGGAACGCCTATTCTTGAAGAGAACCAGAAGAAGATGAGCACCACCTCTACGGTCTTTGGGGATGAGCTTCACAGATACAGTATTGCGGACGGAATTCGTGACAGGAATGTCCTGGGCTTTGACCCGTACAAGGTGCTTACGTTCAGGGACAAGGACCTGAGAAAGGCTGTTGCATTGGAGAAAGCAAAAGCCTTGACAGAGGCGGAGGCGGTAGGGGATCCGAAGAAAAGCAGGATTTACTACCACTACATGAACGATGTGCATATGGCTGGCCGATCTGGAGTGGATGGCAGGTGGATCAAGGGAATCGAGGATTACATCCCGCATACCCAATACCTTTCCAGCGAGCATCAGCAATCGGTGGTCAAGGATATTCTGGAGAATTGGCTTACCTTAAGTCATGGCAACAAGTTTCATGCGATTTTTGCGACCAGCAGCATCAATGAGGCCATCACTTACTACAAGCTGCTGAAGAATGCGGGTTCGCATTTGAAAGCTACATGCCTTTTTGATCCTGGGATAGACAACAACGGGGAAGCGGAATTCAAGGAGGAAGGGCTTATTGAGATCGTAAAGGATTACAACGCTCGATACGGCCAAGACTTTACGTTGTCCAATTATGGCCAGTTCAAGAAGGATATTTCCAACAGGCTTGCCCACAAGGATCCATATCGACTGATAGACAGAACCCCTGAAAAGCAGATTGACCTTCTTATTGTTGTTGATCAGATGCTTACCGGTTTTGATTCCAAGTGGCTGAATACTCTGTACCTTGACAAGGAACTGAAGTATGAAAGCATCATCCAGGCGTTTTCAAGGACCAACAGAATATTCGGTCCGGACAAGCCTTTCGGGATTGTCAGGTACTACAGAAAGCCCCACACGATGGAGCAGAATATTGAGAAGGCGGTAAAGCTGTATTCTGGCGACAGGCCGTTTGACCTCTTTGTGGAGAAACTTGACAAGAACCTGGTGAAGATGAATTCAATATATTCCGAGATTTCTGATCTCTTCAACCAAGCCGGTATTCCCGACCGTGAAAGGCTTCCGGAGAACAATGCAGAGAAAGCGAAGTTTGCATCACTCTTCAAGAAACTGAACGATTACCTTGAGGCTGCAAGAGTTCAGGGTTTTGTATGGGAAAAGTCCAGTTATTCGTTTGGTGAGGGGGAAGAAAAGAATACCGTTGATGTTGCATTCGATGAGAATGAGTATCTTATCCTGGCCCAACGATACAAGGAGCTTTTCAATGGCAATGGAGGGTCGGAAACTCCTGGAGATGTCCCCTATGCGATAGACGGGAATCTTACTGAGATTGATACTGGGAGGATCGATAGTGAATATATGGATTCCCGATTCGAGAAGTATCTGAAGGCGCTCGACCTTGGTGATGAGCTGGAAAAGCAGAAGACACTGGATGACCTGCACAAGTCGTTTGCCGCTCTTACACAGGAAGAACAGAAATATGCAGCATTGTTTCTCCATGACATCCAAAGAGGAAGCGTGGCCATTGAGGCGGGAAAGACTTTCAAGGATTATGTGATTGAGTATCAGGCAAGAATCAAGAACGATCAGATACACAAGCTGGCTGCAGCGTTCGGCTTGGATGAGGTGAGGCTTAGAGGTTTTATGAAATTCCGCGCAACCCCATCCAATCTTAATGAATATGGGAGGTTCGATGACTTGATCAGTACAGTGGACCGGAAAAAGGCGAAAGAGTATTTGGAAGATGTCGAGAAAACAAAGCTCAAGGAGAACAAGGTTACGATTAAAATTGACAAGTTCTTGCGGGATTTTATCATTAAGGGCGGGTTTGATGTCTGAATGTCTGAAAAGTCTTGTATGAATAAGCGGCGGTTATAATGAGGGACTTCGGTTTCTAACACATTATCCTTGGGAACAGCGTAAGTTGGGAGAGATTCTTAAATATGAACAACCTCAAGCATATATCGTCAACAGCACAGAGTATAATGACAACTTTTCAATACCCGTGTTGACAGCTGGGCAGAGCTTCATTTTAGGGTATTCAAACGAAAACTATGGAATAAAAAATGCAAGTAAATATGGTCCAGTTATTATCTTCGATGACTTCACCACATCATCGCATTTTGTCGATTTTCCATTTAAAGTTAAGAGTTCTGCAATGAAATTGCTCACTCTGAATGATATAGAAAGGGATGATATTTACTTCGTTTTTCATATCTTGCACAATATTGGCTATGTCCCCGTAAGTCATGAGAGACATTGGATTTCAACTTTTACGAAATTCGATGTTTTAATGCCATACTCAAGAGAGCAGAGAAAAATTGGAGATTATTTCACCAAGCTTGACAACCTTATCACCCTTCATCAGCGTGAGCCTAATTAATTGATGGAGGAGAAAGATGTCACACAATATCCCAAAAGAGGAACTGTTTTATTTGTATTATTCGCGTTGGATCAGCATCTATAAGGAGGGGGCGATAAGAAAAGTTACGATGGATAAATACTCCCAGACAGAATCTTGGCTAAAGAAGCTTATCCCTGATCTCAAGATTTGTGATATGAACCGCATAGCATACCAAAAGCTACTGAACGATTATGCAGAGCTCCATGAACGGCAAACAACGATGGATTTTCATCATCAACTTAAAGCGGCGATAATGGATGCTGTTGATGAAGGAATTATTGAAAGAGACCCAACTCGCAAGGCAATCATCAAAGGGAAATCTCCGAAAGTGAAGAAGCCAAAGTACCTGAATCAGTTTGAGTTGCAGAAGTTAATCTCAAGTCTAAATCTTACTACTGACTTGAGCTGGGATTGGCTGATTTTGTTAATTGCCAAAACTGGTTTACGCTTTTCTGAAGCTCTTGCTTTGACCCCGGGAGATTTCGATTTTGCCCATCAGATGCTTTCCGTCAATAAGACTTGGAATTATAAAGGAGATGGAGGATTTCTTCCAACAAAGAATCCTTCTTCTGTGCGCAAGGTCCAAATCGATTGGCAAACTGTGATGCAATTATCTGAAATGCTACGAACAGTGCAAAAAGATGTTCCTATCTTTATTCAAGGAAGAGTCTATAATTCCACAGTAAACAGCATTCTAGAAAGGCATTGCAAGAAAGCTAATGTGCCTGTTATCTCTATACACGGGTTAAGGCACACTCATGCTTCACTATTATTATTTGCCGGAGTGTCGATTGCAAGTGTGGCACGTAGGCTGGGGCATTCAAGTATGACAACGACACAAAAGACATATTTACATATCATCCAAGAACTAGAGAACAGCGATGTAGATATTGTTATGCGCTCGCTCTCAGGGCTGATTATTTGAATATCGAGAAAAGGCTCACGCTGATGAAGGGTGATAAGGTTATCAAGCTGTTTGAAAAACTCACCGATTTTCATTTGCTCCGGCATTTTGGGTACCATAACCGGCATCCTTGCCATTTGTTTTCCAGATACTTCCGTGAACGTGGAACCCGCTCCGACAGTCTCACCATATCGTTTCAGTTCATGGGTTCGAGAGAATATAAAATAAGAGTCTAACTCGTTTTTATGCGGTACAATTGACTGAAATCCTTGGTTAGTTGCTCCAATTTTTGTCAGAATAGCAGTATTTCCGATACCAGCACGGGAAGTGAACAAGACAGTACCAACTGGTAGAATTCTTGCCGAACTGTGCTGCAAACCAATCTCTGTAATTTTTTTCTGACTGCCGGTGAGATAAATTTGCTCTCCAATCTCAGCGGGAGCATACCAGTCAATCTCATCACCCCAGTATTCAATAATGCTCGTATTTGGTGTGCCGCCACCGATTATATCGGCGACATCTCCCAACTTACGCTGTTCCCAAGCAGATGAGATATTTTACAATAATAGTATCATGAGTATTCCTAATCAAATTAGGGATACTCAACAGGATGAGTATGGTGTATCCTGAAATTTAGAGCGATACAACATTATTTTTGGAGAGCGTTCTAATTACAAAAGGTATAGATGCATGAATTAACCCGATGATTTTGCTAAATGGGCAATAAAAGCGACTGATAGCTAAGGAGACCTGAGATGGCAATCCCAAAGTATGATGAGATCCAGTTCCAAGCTTTGCAATTGATGAAGGACGGTAAAGTTTGGAAAGCGAAAGACTTCATTGAACCGCTGAAAAGAGTATTCAAGCTATCAGAAGATGATTTATCCAAAGAATATGAATCAGGCAACGGGTTCATATTCCTTGATCGGATCACCTGGGCTCTTTCATATTTGAATATGGCTGGAGTAGTGGTAAAACCCAAACGGGGGTTCTATCAAATCAATGATCAAGGTCGACGCTTATCGGATGATGAGACGAAGTTCAGATCATATGTATCAGCGAAGTATAAGGAGCGGATTGGCTCAAATCAAAAACAGCCGCCACACCTATCGAAAGAGCCAGATGTATCTATAAATGGCATGACCCCGGAAGAGACCCTTTACTCATCTTATCATGGAATCAAGGAAGCCGTTTACCAAGAAATCATCGAGACGATTCTTTCCAAGTCTCCACGCGAGTTTGAAAGTATTGTTGTGAAGCTGTTGCAGAAGATGGGGTATGGCGGAGAGATAAAGGATTCCGGAACGGTTACCCAGTATACCAATGACAAGGGTATTGACGGAGTGATCAATGAGGATGTGTTGGGTTTTGGCCGGGTGTGCATACAGGCCAAGAAGTATGCCACGGGAAATCTAGTCGGGCGGGATGAATTGCAGAAATTCGCCGGAGCTTTGATGCAGGCTCAATCGAACAAGGGAGTATTCATCACCACATCTGATTTTACCAAGAGTGCATATGAGTTTGTACATACCTTGAATGCAAATATTCGTATCATCCTCATCAATGGGAGAGAATTGGCCAGCTACATCTTTGAGTACAACCTGGGGATGCAGACGGAAAAGGTGTTTGAGATCAAACGCTTGGACAGTGATTTCTGGGATAGTCTACAGGACGACCTGGATGGTGGCAATAAGCAGGTGTGATATGGAGACAACAAAATGTCCGGTCTGTAATGCAACCATTAAACAGGGTGTGACGATTTTTGGCAATTGCAAGAGCCACTTGCTTTGGAAAGAGGGTATACCCAAAAAGTATCATCGCCTGAAGAAATAGATAAGACTGTCAGGAAAAATAAACGGCCAACACATATGGCTTGGTTCTTGCAGACCTGCTCATCCAACTTTTTGACATATCATTCTCAACCGCCTAGGGGGGAGCCCCCTAGATTATTCAGTTATATTAAAAGATGTAGTATCCGGGTTGTACCCTGCTTTGGCAAATCTGAGATAATACAACATGTCAGTAAAAGTACCGGCTTGCAGGCTGATTGAGTATTCACCGTCAGACACCAAGTTATCTACAGCATGACAGTCTGTAAAATTGAAATCCAATGGAGTGCCATCCATCGCAAAAAGCAAGAAGTCGTTTGCAGTTAAACCGGTCATCCTCTCCTCAGTGTCTACATCGATTTTTTCAAATACTGAAAAAAGGATCTCATCTGCATCCTCAGAGATAATAGCGACCTCTGTATCGTTTTCATTACTCCAACTAGCAAAAGTAAATGATTCTGTCTCAGAAATAATTATTGGAGATAAAAAATCACCTGTATACATTTTGAAAACATAATCTCCGGTATGATCAAAATCAGGAAGCATCACCAAGGTGAAGGAATCAGTATTTGAATCGAGCAAGCCGTAATGAGCGATTCGAGTAGGACTATCCTCATCAGTAAATACATCCACCTCATAAT
>Ga0334900_1003195_pt1 | contig 13116 bp, 15 predicted proteins | sample GraSluR3_MG_2_FD_207231 | JGI IMG/M metagenome (GOLD analysis project Ga0334900, IMG submission 207231) | Sludge microbial communities from methane-producing bioreactor in Wageningen University, Netherlands - Granular Sludge_31_08-R3 | ecosystem: Engineered > Bioreactor > Anaerobic >...
ATATCGAAAAGGAGCTTGCGGAGATGCGAGAATCCCTCTCCCGTGTCGAAGGCGAGAAGGAAGGGGTTAAACTCTCTATCGACGGCTTTGTCGATGAGTTGAAACTCTCCGTAGATGAAAAAATACGCAGTATCGAAAATGAAAGCGTAAACCATTACAAAGACTTCAATCGCAAGATGGAAGATTATCTAAACGAAATTAACGCCAATATCGAAAAGGAACTTGCAGAGATACAGGAATCCATTTCCCGCGTTGAGGGCGAGAAGGATGAAATTACGTTATCCATCGGCAGCATAGTTGAAGAAACCCGTTGTTCCATAGATGAGAAAATCAAGGCGCTTGAAGAGGAAACGCGTCAAAAGCACGAGAATTACCAAAACAATGTCAGTTCTCATTTAGATAGTATCCGTGCAAATCTTGATAAAAAACTCAATGAAGTTGAAAAAACAAGTGCGCAGATAAAAAGCAAAGAGGGTGAAGCATCTATATCGCTTGAAAAGTTTATAGAGGAAGCGCGCGGTATTGTTTCACGGAGACTCGGCGATATTGACAAAGAATCAACGGAAAGATTGGATGGAATAAATCAAAAAGCCCAAAATCTTCTCTCTCAACTTGAGACAAATTTCGACAATAAACTTAGGAATGAACTCGCGGGACATCTTAAAAACCTCAATAATTACCTTGAGTCTCAAAAAGGAGAAATAGAAACCCAGCTTCAGGAGTTTAAAGATTCGTTTATCCCTCCCGAAGAAGAAATCCTTTCAAGATTTAAAGACAAGGAAAGAGAGATACGAAATAGTGTCGAAAATAATATCGCAAACCTGAATGAACGATACAACTCAATATCATCTAAAATCGATGAAATTAACGACTTACTCAAAGATATGGAAACCGAATCGGTTGAAAATATAAGAAAAAGGGTTACTGAACTGCAATCCTCTATTAACGATAAGATTTTAGCAGTCAGCAATAACTTTGATAATTATGCAAAGAAAACCGAGGAAGAAATAATCGAAAAAGTCGATAAAGCCAAGGGCAAGGCAGAGGAAATGATAGTGGAGTTAAAAAATGCCCGTGATGAGGCAAGGGAAAGCGCGCTTGAGGATATTAAGCAATTAAGCAAAAAAAGCCGCGAACTTGAATCCCGTTACGATTCGCTGCTTAAGAAAACCAATCTACTTGAACGCGCGGAAAAGATGGCGGAACGCGCGGACAGTCAGGTTGAAGCAATCAAGGAGTATCTCAAGACCGCCGAGGAACACAGAAAAGATATAGACCGTTCTATCCGCGATTTGGAAGCAATCAAAGGTGAAAATAAAATCGCTATGTCAACATTGCAAGAAACCCTTAAACTCAAAAAAGCGGCGGATTTCTTGAAAAAGAATATAGAAGATGCCTTAAGTAAGGCTCGCGAAACGGAAGATATTTTATCCACTATTGAGGAACAGCGCAACAGGGCGGAAGAGATTAAAGACACCCTGATTTCAGCGCTTCGCGCCTACGAGGAAATTAAATCAAGGTCGGATGAGCTTGAAAGTAAGCGCAAGACTATCAACGACATTATAGCTTCCATTAATGTTTCAAGGGATACGCTGGATAATTTAACCGCTAAAGTCGGCGCTATCGAAAGCAAAATTTCGGATATAGATTCCGATGCCAAGAAAGTCGTAACCAATATTGAAGCGGCACAGGGCAGTATCGACAAGATATTTAAGCAACAAAACAAGATGAGCAGCGCAGTTGAGAAAATGGCTAATATTGAACAGCTTATCTACCATCTTGAGGAAGAGAAAAAGAAGGTTGAAGGTATGCGAAAATGGGTGGCTCAGGTTCAAAACGAGCTTCAGGATATACAAAATATTCAAAAAACGCTCGGCGCGCGTAAGGGTGATGATTCAATGGACCGCGATAATAAAAAAAGTATCCTGAGACTTCGCGAACAGGGATGGAGTGTCAATGAGATTGCAAAAAGCCTCAAGATGTCTCCAAGCTACGTGGAACTGATGCTTGAGCGCTATGAAAATGACGAGGATTAGTATTTGCTTAAAATATAAACAACAAAACCGGAGGTTTTATGCTTGATATTAAATTTATCGCCGACAACTGCGAACTCGTAAAACAAAAACTCAATACCCGCGGAGATTACTCCTCTATGATTGACTGCGCAATCCAAGCCTACGATAATAAACGCGAGGCGCAAAAGCAGGCGGATGAGCTTAGAAACCGTCGTAAAACAATTTCATCGGAAATAGGCAAATTAAAATCAAAGGGAGAAGACATATCCGAACTGATGGAAGATGTCGAAATAATTAAAGAATCCCTTGAAAAATATGAGGCACAGGAAAAGGAATCATCCGCAAGATTAAAGGAAATACTTTTATCCATACCGAACGTTCCCGATGAGAGCGTGCCTGTCGGTGCGGATGAGAGCGCAAATAAAGAGATAAAGAGGCACGGCGAACCCCGCAAATTCGATTTTACCCCCAAAGCTCATTATGAAATCGCCGAGGAGTTGGATATACTTGACTTTGAACGCGGGACAAAGATAGCCGGAAGCGGGTTTACTCTTTACAAGGGGCTCGGGGCAAGACTTGAGCGCGCGCTTATCAATTTTATGATTGATACTCATATTAAAAACGGGTATAACGAGATGTTTTTGCCGTTTATGGTGAACGCGGATTCCTTGTTAGGCACGGGACAACTTCCGAAATTCGCCGAGGATTTATATAAAATCGAAGGAGAGGAGATTTACCTTAACCCGACGGCGGAGGTCGCGCTTGCCAATATCTATCGAAACGAAATTTTAAGCGAAACGGACTTGCCGATTTCATTAGTCGCATATTCGCCGTCGTTTCGTAAAGAGGCGGGAAGCTACGGCAAGGATACGCGAGGGATTATCAGACAACACCAGTTCAACAAGGTGGAACTTGTAAAATACGCAACCCCGACCGCTTCGGAAGCGGAACATAAAAAGATGCTTGAGGATGCGGAAAATATATTGAGATTGCTGGGATTGCCGTATCGTGTGGTGGCTTTATCGACCGGGGATTTGGGTTTCGCCTCTGCAAAAACTTATGATGTTGAGGTGTGGTTGCCGTCTATGAACGCGTATAAGGAAATATCATCCGTATCAAACTGCCTTGACTTTCAGGCACGACGTGCCGATATACGTTATCGGGGGAAGGATATGAAAAAGCCCGAATACGTGCATACGCTCAACGGTTCGGGGCTTGCAGTCGGCAGAACAGTCGTTGCAATACTTGAAAACTACCAACAGGCAGACGGAAGCGTTAAAATACCCGAAATTTTGACGGATTATATGAAAGGGAAAAAAATAATAAAAAAAATTGCCGATTAAATGAAAAAATACTTGAAAAATAAAAAATTTGTTTTAATATAATAGCGTATTGAGAAGGAGGATTGCAATGCAATTTGAAAGAAAAGAACTTGACAACGGGATTGTGGAGTATAAAATAACGGGGGATTTCACGATTTTTTTCCTTAATAATATTAAGGCGGATTTGGAAAAGGACATCGGGAAAACCGCCGTGTCTTATTTCGTTTTTGATTTCAGCGACGTCAATTATATTGATTCCGCTGCGATAAGCCTGTTGATTATGGCGGGAAAATTTAATGACGGCAAGGGTAAGAAGTTATTCATAAAGAACCCGAAAGACGTGGTTAAACGAATAATAGATAACGCCGAATTGTCTTTTGTAGAATACCAGTATTAAAAAAAGTATCCCATAAAAAAAGCGGGGCATTTTCCCCGCTTTTTTTATTTCTTGGCAATGCCTGCTATAACGGCGCCGGCAACCCCTCCTACTCCCGTAAGTATAATAATAAGATTCCGCATAGCTCGGAACGGTTGATGTTCTTTATCATAGCTTTTTCGTGCATTGCGAAAAGCACGCTCAAGCCCGCTCTCATCGGGACGGGCTATCTCTATACCGAAAATCCTCGCAATAGGAATATACTCCTTTGTGCCGAAACGGTCGGTTTTACCGAAAATTACATATCCCCCGAAAAAACCTAATATTAGTCCGATAATTACAAACGCAATAAGTCTTTGAACGGGTCTTGAAATCCCGTGTCGTATACGCTCGCCCATATTAATACCTCACAAGCGAAAAAATCGGCACATCAATACCGTTTCTTCCGTTTAAAAATTCAAGCTCTATCAGGAAAGCGCACCCGACAATCTCTCCTCCAAGCATACGAATCAAATCAATCATCGCCTTAGTAGTTCCGCCGGTGGCAAGCAAATCATCAACAATAAGCACCTTTTCGCCCTTCGATATGGCATCCTTGTGTATCTCAATAGTAGCGGTGCCGTATTCAAGAGAGTAGGATTTAGACAGGGTGTCTGCGGGAAGTTTGCCCGGCTTACGAATCGGAACAAAACCCGCATCCAACAAATAAGCAACCGCAGCCCCGAATATAAAACCCCTGGATTCCGCGCCAGCAACCTTGTCGATTTTTTTATCCCTGTATTCGTTTGCCAAATCATCAATGGAGCGTTTCATAGCCTTCGGGTCTTTAAGCAGGGTTGTTATGTCTTTGAATATGATGCCTTTTTTCGGAAAATCGGGTATATCCCGTATAAAAGATGAGTAATCCATTTTTCCTCCCTTGTTTTTAGATGTTTTCCCACCGAATTATTTTAACCCATTTTTTTCATTGTGTAAAATTAAGGAATAAAACCGGGAAAAAATATTTTTTGCAAAAACACTTGACATTTCAGCATTTCGGTATTATAATACTTATATAGAGGAGAAAAAATTATGTCGGGAGCTTTCCAGATTTCCGAAGCGGCTTCGCTCGCGCTTTACTCGATGGCTATTATTGCCAAAAACAATAAACCCATAAGCGTAAAAACTCTTGCGGAGCAAACTTTCGCATCGGATAACCATCTGGCTAAGGTTATGCAACGTCTCGTAAAGGGAGGGCTTGTTAAGTCCGCACGGGGTCCAAAAGGCGGGTTTGTTTTATCCAAAGCGCCGGAGGATATTACTCTGTTGGACGTTTATGAGGCGATAGAGGGTAAATTTGAGTTGGGACCCTGCCCGATGGATAGAAACCAATGCCCGTTTAAAAAATGTATGTTTGAGGGAACCGTCGGCGAGCTTAACAGGTTGTTCTTTGAGTTTCTTCGCGGACATAATTTGAATTATTACAGTGAAGGGTTTTAAAAATTTTTTTGGATACAAACAGGTATTCAAGTTCCTGTTTGCTTTTTTAATTTATTATAGGAGGATTACAATGCAAGATGCCGAATTTCAGAAAAACAAAGAAAGGTTAAAGGTTATGCTAAGACAAATACCTAAAGAATGCGACCCCGTTAAATTGGTAGAGCTAAAAAAGGAGTTCAAAAACTTGCTTTCGCAGGTCAGCCCGCTTATGATTTCTATTGCGGAAAGCGAACTTGTCAACGAGGGTTATTCGCAGGATGAGCTGATGTCGGTTTGTGATATTCATTTGGAGTTTTTCAGGGAAAATATCCAAAATCCCGACCTTGATGTTCCCGAAGACCATCCGATTGCAACTTTTAACAAGGAACATACCGCAATAATGTCTTACTTTGAAAAGCTGCGGGGCTCTATCAAGGCGCTTAAAGCTAAGGGGTCGTTTGACAACGCATCCGATGAGCTTAATAAAATCGAAAAGATTTTCGATAAGCTCAAAGAGGCGGAAAGTCATAACGTTCGTCAGGAAAACACCCTGTTCCCCGCTTTGGAAAAACAGGGAATTGAACGCCCGCCGGCTATTATGTGGCAGGAACACAACGATATGAAAGACGACAAGAAAAAGATTCATAACCTGCTCAATGAAAGGGATAACAAAGACTTTGATGATTTAATCGGCGCGCTTGAGGCTATGGCTACCCTGCTTGCCGAAAAATTCGCTAACCATACCCAAAAAGAGCAGAATATCCTTTACGTTACCGCGCTCAAGGTTTTAAGCGATAACGACTGGAATGAAATCAAAGAGGAATGTGATGAACTCGGATATTTCGACCTCAACCTTTCTCTTTAGATAAATCAAGGAGGAAAATATGGCTGTGAAAATCGACAGGGATACCTGTATCGGATGCGGGGTTTGTGCGGATATATACCCCGATTTGTTTGAGATGGACGACGAAAACAAGGCTATCGTAAAACCGTTGGACAACTATGAAAGTTCTCTTGCCGAAGAGGCTATTGAGGATTGCCCGGTTGATGCAATAACCGAAGAATAATCTTGACTTAATTCCAAGACATTATATAATTAAGGAGCCGGTGATGAATATCAAAAGTATAGCAAATACCGAAGTTTTCCGTGCAACCAATGATTTTATCGCAAAAAGGTTATATGACGAACGTTTAGCACAGGTTGTGCTTATGGTTATCAACCCGGGCGGCGAGGTGAAATCTCATATTACGCCCGTTGACGTGCTTTTCTATGTGCTTGAGGGCGAGGGTGTTGTCGAAATCGGCGATGAAAAAGAAAAAGTCGTCGCAGGCACGATTATCGAAAGCCCCGCTAAAATCCCTCACGCTTGGTATAACGAGGGTGATGAAATCCTCAGGATTTTAATAGTGAAAATACCTAATCCAAATAATGCTTAAGGAGTAACTAATGAATTTGAAAGAACTGCCAATTGAAGCTATTGAAGCTATTTTTGATAACCTTACCGTGGACGTGTCCTTTGTTGATGCGGAAGACAGGGTTAAATTTTTTAACTCCCCCAAAGAGGGACGGATATTCCCGCGAACTAAGATGGACTTAGGGCGCAAGGTGCAGAATTGCCATCCCCCGCAGTCCGTCCATAAAGTCAACGAAATTTTAGACGGGTTCAAAAACGGGACTCTTGACGATGCCCGGTTCTGGATTCAACTTCACGGCAAGTTTATCACTATTGATTATTTCCCCGTGAGAGACGAAAACGGTAACTACCTCGGGACGCTTGAAGTTAGTCAGGATACTACCCGTATCAGGGGACTTGAGGGCAACAAACGGCTACTGCAGGAATAGCTTATCATACCCGTATCGGTTTAACTTGGTAAAGTGAATCTGCTTCGGTGCGTTTCCATCAACGTGTCATTCCGACACCGCGCCGTTAGTCCCTGCTTAGTCCTTTGGTATATAATCCGAATAGCGCAGGTGATGTGGAAATAACGGGAATAAGTGTCCCGTAAAGCAATATTGTTGATGCGACGGATTTATCCAAACTTATATCAAGGGTAAAACCCGCCATCTCAATAGAACCGGCTATCGTCTGAGACAGGCTTTCGATAACCCACAGGCTAATCTGCGTGCCGATAAATCCCAAAAGCGCGTATTTTAAAATTATTGTGAGGGATATAAAAATTTTCGATGAGCCGAGGATACGAAGCACGCGGTAGTATTCCATCCTGTTGAGTGTGGCTATCGCGGTGGAAAAAGCTATTGCTACAACGGCAAGGAAAATTATTATCGCGGAAAGCGAATTTATAAGCGTATTGACGTTTTGTTTAAGCGAAATAATCTCTTTGGAGACCGATTTTTCGGTTTCCACAATAAACCCCTTGTCGGAAATTCTTTTTGAAACAGGTTCAAGGTTTTCATGCGAATCAACCTCTACAAGCGTATAGATATATTCCTCATCCGCGCCCCTTGAACCGAATTTCCCGTTATAATGCCGAGCCGTGCCGAGAGGAACGACTACCGCAAGCGTATTAACCCCGTCGGTAAATCCCGTTAGAACCCCTTTTTCTACAATAAATCCCTGGATAGTTCTTACGCTACTGCGTCCGAAATGAATCTCGAAACGGGTTTCCATCACCGTTTCGGGACGGATTTTCGGAAGGTTGTTAGCCTCCGCCATACTATTGTTATATGTTTCAAGCAGGAAATTCGGGATAAGCACCGGCACCTCGCGCCCCTCCCGCCAGTTAAGCCAAGCGCTCCTGTATTCGGGCTTAATATCATCGCGGACAATGGAATAAGGCGCGCCTATACATACAAGGTCGGTGTTATATCTCAGCCCGAAAATCGGAACAACCGCCCGCATAGGTATCTGCACCGACATAAACGGATGGATTGCTTTAACGCCCTCCATTCTCACTATTCTGCTTAATTCATCGTTGTTGAGTTTACTTCCCGGGGGTTGTCGGAGACGGAGAAAGCCGATTGATGCAACGGGGCGGGGACTTACTTTTATGGTATTCGGCGGAATTGCGCTTGCAAACTGAGTCGTAATATATTTATTGAAATTATCCCCGATTATTCGGAATATACTAAGGCAAAACACCGATATTATCACGGCAAAAAAGACAATAACGCTTATAAATTTTTGGCTTACTATTTCTTTTATCATCAGCAAGGCGTTTTGAAGTATGGAATGAAGGAGTCCGGTGAATTTAACGGGGGTTTTGAAAACAAGCGCCTTTGGAAAATACACGACCAAACTCACAACAAGCGCCGTCGAAAACGCAAAAGCAATCGCAACGACTGTAGCCGACAGGATTACCGCGCTTAACGCAAGCCCGATTATTAACAGCTTGATAAGAATAACCCCAATATCACCATCGGAGGGAGCCATAAGAATTTCAGCAATACGGGCTATCATCGCAAGTCCTCCAATACGCCGTCTTTCATACTGTAAACCCTGTCCGCATGTTTAAGCATATAATCCTTATGGGTAACGATAAGCACCGCCTTGTTTTCATCACGGGCAAACTGTTCCAGCACCTTGAAAATTTCAACGGATGTTTGCATATCAAGATTGGCAGTCGGCTCATCGGCAAGAATAAGCGAGGGGTCGTTTATCAGCGCACGTGCGATAGCGACTCTCTGTTTTTGCCCTCCCGATAAAACCCCCGCTATACTTTTACGGTATTCCGGAATTTCAAGACGGGCAAGCAGCTCTTCCATCCGCAAAACGGTAGCGCGATTTACAATACCCTTAATGCGCGCGGGCAAAAGCACGTTGGATGCAACCGTCTCATTATACAGCAGTCGAAAAGTCTGAAAAATAAATCCTACGCGACGGTTTCTTATAAACGCCGGCATTATATCAAACGGGTAAAACATCCGTTTACCCTCAAAGATAACCCTGCCCTTGCTCGGTGAAGTTAAACCCGCAATGATATTCAAAAGAGTTGTTTTTCCGCAACCGGATTTTCCGGTAATCGCAATAATTTCTCCGGCGTTTATTTCGAGGTTCAACTTATGAAGTATAATCTTTTTCTTGCCGGAAATACGGTAAGATTTTTCTATATCAATAAGTTTTAGCATAGCTCACTCCGTTATGTCTAATATTGTAACGGATTTTGGAAATTTACTCAAATACGGAAAGAGATAATTTATAAAAAACGCCCTCGCTTTGAGGGCGTTTCAATAATTATAATATCAAAAGCCTAAATCGGCGATAGCCCTTTCATTTTTCTCAATTTGATGGAGTTCCGTAGTTTGATTGATAAAGTCCTCCATCCACATCTGCATATTTTGTTGCATTAAATGACCGCGAAGATAATCCTTTATCTGAGCGGCTTGCATCCCGCTTTGAGCAAACTGCTCCTGATATTGACTATACATAATATCTATTTCTTCCTGAGACGGCTCAAAATAAGCATTATCTTCGGGCATTTTTGCAGTAACATAGGCGCGATATATAGCGTCTCTCATAGCCGATTTCAGATAAGCGCGCATATCGCCATCATCGAAAGTCTTTTCCTCAAGCGCCTGAATAACAAGCGAATATTGAGAAATCAGATTTTCAAGATAATACTGCTTATACTCGGTTTCATCGGGTGGCTCCAAACCCTGTTGCGCCGCCTGTTGCCTTGCCTGATTGATAAAAATTTCAAACCCCGCTTCAAATTCATCGGTGGTAATTTTATAATCCCCGACCTTAGCAATCCAATCGCCTCTTTCCTCCTCAAGCACAAAATCCGCCAACACCTCATTAACATCTCCTGCAATCGCCGATTGATTACAGGAGACAACTCCCAAAACAACAGCACAAATAAACAAGCTCTTGATAAGTCGCATAAATCCTCCTTTAAAATTTTGAAAATATGTTATTTAATATGAGTAGTATATCGGCAATTAGGATAGATATATGGGAATTATATTTAGATAAACAATAGTTAAAGTCAAAATTCCGCCTTAAAACCGTTCTTGATTTTAATTGACAGCCGTTCTTTTCTTTGGTAGAATTAAATTTAGCCAAAACAGTAAAATTTAAGGAGAAAAATCTTTGGACTTGGAATCATTGGGATGGTGCGAATTTTTCGATAAAGCCTATTCCGTCTCCCGAAAACCGGATTCTATTCCGGCACGGGTAATACGCGCTCACAACAGAATTTACGAGCTTATCAGCGAAACCGGCGAAGTTACCGCCGAAATTGCAGGCAAACTTTATTATACAGCCGTTCTCAAATCCGAACTCCCCGTAGTCGGAGACTGGGTTATCGCCACTATGAGCAACGACAAGGACAAGGCTCTGATTTTCGAGGTTTTACCCCGCAAAACCAAGTTTTCACGAAGGGCAGGCGATGAGAAAATAGAAGAACAGGTTTTAGCTTCCAATATCGACACGGCGGTTATAGTTACGGACTCCTGTTCGGATTTCAATATCCGTCGCCTTGAACGATACCTTACTATTGCAAAAGACGGTAATACCGGGGCGGTTATTTTGATAAACAAATCCGACCTTTGTGATAATCCCGATGCTTTAATCGAAGAGGCAAAAACCGTAGCGGGGGACACTCCCATAATCACTATAAGCGCCGTAACGGGGTTAGGATTCGATAAGTTAGACCCGATAATCCAAAAAGGGGAAACTTTCGCTCTGTTCGGCTCATCGGGAGTAGGAAAATCCACTATAATAAACCGTCTTTTAGGCTATGAACGTCAGCGCGTTAATACGATAATCGAAAAGCGCGGGAGAGGTAAACATACGACCACCCAGCGTGAGATGGTTTTTCTTGATAACGGCGCTATGATTATAGATTCGCCGGGTCTCCGCGAGGTGGGTATCTGGATACAAAATGTTTCATTTGATGATATAGAAAAAATCGCCAAGGAATGTAAATTCCGTGATTGCGCGCATAAGACCGAGCCGGGATGCGCCGTAATACGGGCGATTGAAAATAATACTATCCCGCAGGACAGATATAAAAGCTATATCGCGCAAAAAGAAGAGATGGAATTTGCGAAAAGGCATAATTCGGTAACTAAGAGAAATCTTGAAAAAAGCGCAAAAAAGAAAATTGCAAAATTAAGTAAGGCTTATAAAAAATATAAACAAAACGAATAAATCAAGAGGAGATTTGATATGACGTCGATTTTACGGGAAAAGGATGATGAGGGCGCGTTACGGGATAAAAATTTCCCGCTCTCGTCAAAGTATAATCCGGTTTGGATTTTTGAGAATCAGATGGGTCCTAATGCCCTTGTGCTAACCGAATGGGTTTGCCGTGATATGAAGCTTAAACCCGGTATGCGGGTTCTTGATATGGGGTGCGGCAAGGCGCTGTCAAGCATATTTCTTGCTAAAGAATTTGATATTGAGGTTTGGGCTTGCGACCTCTGGATTGACCCATCCGAAAATTGGAAACGAATTCAAGAGGCGGGTTTCGATAAAAAAATTGCCCCTCTTTGCGCGGATGCCAAATCATTGCCTTTCGCGGAGGAGTTTTTCGATGCAATTATCAGTATCGACAGCTACCACTACTACGGAACAAACGACTTTTTCCTTGAGTATATACTGAAATACCTGAAACCCCTCGGTCAAATAGGAATCGCAATCCCCTCGCTTGTAAAAGAGCTTCCCGAAGAACCCCCAGAACATATTGCCAAGTCTTTCAGCGAAGAAGAACGGCAGTTAATTATCCCCTTAGACCGGTGGAAAACGATGTGGGAGGAAAGCGGGCTTGTTAAACTCGAAAAAGCGGAGGAGTTTAAAGACGGGTGGAGTTTCTGGCTTGAGTTTCGCAAGGCGCAACTTGAGGCGGGTTATCCTATGCATGCCACCGATGAGATTGAAACACTTGAGATTGATAAAGGCGAATATCTGGGCTTTGCCAAAATAGTCGGCGCAAAGCAGGAATAGACGCAAAACAATATAAACGCAACAATGGATAGGTTACGGAAGCGGTCATCTCGATACTCGCCTGTCGGCTATCCTTCGACTACGCTCAGGACGGCGCTCGATGACCGGGTGGTTTAAGAAAAGACTTTTAGATAATAATTCGGTTGCCGAGTGCCGGGCGGTCATCTCGATACTCGCCTGTCGGCGCACTCGATGACCGGATGGTTTAAGTAAAGACTTCATAGATAACAAACCGGTTATCGAGTGCCGAGCGAAGCGAGGTGTATCGAGATAACCAACCAAAATAAAGGAGAGAAAAAACGATGACTAAAACTATCACCAAAGCGATTGTTTTATTAACCATAGCCGTAGCGGGTGTATCCTGCGCGAGAGGAGAGGCTATCAAGCCTGATGAGCCTGCCGAAACCGAAACCGTTGCGACTGAGGTTGTTGCAATTGATTCTAAGGGCATAGAAAAAGAGTTTATGAAAAATTTTGATTTACCTGAAGAACCGGAATTTAAAGAATCAGATATTGAAATATTTCAACCTAATTTAATTATTGAATACGAATGGGAAGTAAATAGAAATTTAGAAAATGGGGATGTATATATATGTCTACCTGATGCCGGTATTATAGAAAAAAGCATAAAAGAAAGAAAAAAGATAATTCCTAGAATGCTTCGATTTGATAATAGCTATGAAATTTATGATGAATTGGGAAACTTTATTCGCAAAATTGAAAAAAGCACTATGAAGGAAGCAACAAAAGAGGAATGGGACGAAGTTATATACAGTTTTAATATGAATCATCTTCTTTTGATACGATATAATAATAATCTAAATGAATCTAAAATTGCAATATATGATTTTGAAGATAACAAAACTCTTTTTGAAACAGAAAAAGTAGAAATAGGAGATTATGAAAATAGAAAAATAGGCAGTGTAAACTTAATTGTGTCTAAAGAGGCACATAATGATAAGTGGAGAAAAGAGTTATAATGATTTATACTATTGTCATGAGCAAAAAGAAAAAAAACGCTGTCCCGAATGCGGGAG
>Ga0334900_1003201_pt1 | contig 13094 bp, 16 predicted proteins | sample GraSluR3_MG_2_FD_207231 | JGI IMG/M metagenome (GOLD analysis project Ga0334900, IMG submission 207231) | Sludge microbial communities from methane-producing bioreactor in Wageningen University, Netherlands - Granular Sludge_31_08-R3 | ecosystem: Engineered > Bioreactor > Anaerobic >...
AAATGCTTTACCGGCAAAAACGACCATGCCGATCCGGTCATTTTTCCGTTTCTCCACAAAATAGCGTGCCACTTTTTTGGCAGCTTCCAATCTGTTTACCGGCTGAAAATCGACAGCGCGCATACTACCGCTGACATCGAGTGAGATCATAATGTCTATCCCATGACCGATGATGCGCTCTTCCTCATGTACGATTCTCGGTCTTGCCAAAGCTACCAGAAGGGATATTAATACCAGTGAGCGGAGGATGAGCGGCAGATAAGATAACCAACTGCTCCGCTTAGTGATAAGCTGAAAAATATCAAAGCGGCTATGGATAAAGCGGACTCTTTTTTTGTTTTGAACAAATATCTGATAGAGGATAAAAATAGGTACTAAAACCAATCCCCATAGCCATAGCGGATTAACAAACTCAATCATTACGCTTATCCTTATCAGCAGCAGGCTCTGCTTTGAAACTGCTGATATAATTCTCTAACCACTGCAACAATTCCTGTGATTGGGAGACGGTCGGAACATGTTTGGCAAATTTTACCATATCGGTTTGCTGCAGAAATCGGATGATCTCATGTCTATCTTTGCTGCCCAGGTTTTCCAGAATCTTTTTTATCTCGCTTGTGGTGGATTCTACCGCATGGAAACCGAAATATCGCTCCAAGAAAAATCTGAGGATGAAGGAAATCCTGAAGTGGAAGAGCAGAAACTCTCCTTTCTGCAAAAGCTTCTCACTTTTCAGCTCTTCTATCATTTCCAAAGCCAGCTCATAAGCAGGAGTGGTATCTATGATCGGTTGTTCGACAACAGTCTCTTTCTTTCTAATCATGCGTATAATATTGTAGATCAAAAAGACGATCAGAGCCAGTAACAATAAGAACAGTAAGATATCGAACCAATGAAAGAAAAAGATTATCGGGCTTTGGATATCTTTGATATCTATCTCATAATCCGGAACCAGGGAATGAACCGTTACTTCAAATGCAGAAGTGTGAAAGCTTTGCACCGTATCAGCCTGCTCGACAGTAAACTCCAAGTTTGGAAAGATATGCTCGCCGGTATCGAAGGGCAGATAAGTGTAAGTGAGCTCTAGCTGTTTCCTATCTTTGAGTTTGCTCTCTTTTGGTTGCAACGATTTTAGGATGAAAATATCCAATGTATCAGTCTGCGGATAATTAATCACTGCATCCGGGTCGGTTTGCAGGTGAATATCGAGTCGGATAGGAGAACCGATATAAAGGCTATCCGGTTTATCTACAAAATACTCAAAAGTTTCAGCATAGAGTAAGCTGGCTAGAAGCAGTAGAATAAAGAGATATTTCAAATTACCTCCGCTTTGCTCTCATCACTCTTTCTCATGATCATTATTCCCTTAGCGATGCAATCTGCGTCTTAGCTTGAAGAATTTCATCAAAGTGGGAGCATAAGGTTCGTTAGTTTTCAGCGTAACCAGATCGATGTTCATTTTTTTGAATTTTTCGGATAGCTCCGCTTCGTATTCACTTGCCTGTTCGTCAAATTTTTCGCGTATATTTTTGTTACTGGTATTCACGGTGATATACTTGCCGGTTTCCGGATCTTTGAGATGGATCAAACCGATATTTGGCAAAGCGAGTTCTGTGGGATCAATTACACGCAGGGCGATCACATCGTGTTTCTTGGAAAGCAGCTTCAGACTATCTTCATAACCACTATCCAAAAAATCCGAAACTATGAAGATAATGCTTCGTTTTTTCGTCATCCGATAGATATATTCGATCGCCTGTTTGATATTCGTGTGTGTATTGATCGGTTCGAAATAGAGGATATCACGCAGAATTCTGAGTGCGTTTTTCTTACCCTTTCGTGGCGGTACGAATTTCTCTTTCTGATCCGTAAAGAGTAGAAGTCCCACCTTATCGTTATTGGACAAAGCGGAGAATGAGAGCACGGCAGTAATTTCGGTAATGTATTCGGTTTTGCGATAATCTCTGGTACCGAATAGGGTAGAAGCGCTGCTATCGATGAGAAAGAGCACATTCAGCTCTCTGGTTTCCACGAATTTCTTGATATACGGATGTCCCATACGGGCGGTGACATTCCAGTCTATCTGTTTGAAACTATCACCCTCTTGATAAGCGCGTACTTCGGAGAATTCCAAGCCCTGTCCTTTGAATAGACTATGATACTCTCCGGAGAAAATATCTTCCACGAGATTGCGGGTGACAATCTCTATCTTTCGGATCCGCTTTAGAATCTCGCCGCTATCCATGCTCTAGGGAACTTCGATCTCATCGAATAGTCGATTGATTATATCTTCCTGAGTTATTTGTTCCGCTTCTGCCTCGTAGGTGAGGATGATCCGATGACGGAGGATATCTCTGCCGATCGCTTTGATATCGTCCGGTATCACATAACCGCGCTGATCCAAAAAAGCATGTGCTTTGGCAGCTTGGGCAAGGTAAATAGTAGCACGTGGTGAGGCGCCGTTTTCTATCAGATCGCTCAGATCTTTGAGATTGGTAAATTCCTCCGGGTTACGAGTGGCGAAGATCAGATCCAAAATGTAATCTTTGATCTTCTCTTCCATATAGATATCATTGACAAGCTCGCGCATCTTCAGGATATATTCCGGCTCGACAATTGCCTCCACTTTCAGTTGTGGATTTTTCACCATCCGATCGAGGATCATCTTCTCCTCTCTACGGCTGGGATATTTGATATTCAACTTCAGCATGAAACGATCAATTTGGGCTTCGGGAAGTGGATAAGTCCCTTCTTGCTCCAGAGGATTCTGCGTCGCCATCACCAAAAACGGTTTCGGTAGTCTATATGTTTCGTTCCCGATAGTTACCTGCCTCTCCTGCATGGATTCCAAGAGCGCAGATTGAACTTTTGCTGGAGCACGGTTGATCTCGTCTGCCAAGATGAAATGAGCGAAGAGCGGACCCTTTTTGGGGATGAATTCCGCCTCTTTCTGATTGTAGATCAAAGTACCTACCAAATCGGCAGGTAAAAGATCCGGCGTAAACTGGATGCGCTTGAAGGACGCATTAACCGTCTGAGATACTGTGTTCACCGCCAGAGTTTTTGCCAAACCGGGAACTCCTTCCAAGAGGATATGCCCGTCTGCCAACAGTCCGATCAGGATCCTTTTTATCATATAATCCTGACCTACGATTACCGTTTTGATCTCGGTCAGCAGTTTTTCTATCGTAGGGCTCAATTCCATCACACGCTTGTTGATCTCTTCTATCGTCATCCTTCCTCCGTTTTATCTCATTTTGTTATGTTTATCTCTTCTATGAGTTCTCTTTCCAGGCTGAAAAATTGAATTTCGAGCTGAGCTTCATCTACGAAAAATACAGCATAAGATGGAGCACGTCCTTTGTCGCTACTCGACTTTAGATGTCCGGGATTGATGAGATGGATATCACCTTCTTTGTGGTATTGCCTATTGTGAGTATGACCAAACAGCAAAATATCCTCATCGCGTATGTGTGCATCTTTGGCATCGTGTACCAGCAGCATCTTCCAACTGCCACTCTCATATTCAGCAGTGGGAGAGAGGCTACCATCTTTGTACTTGGGATGAAAAATCCCCGGTACTTTTACTATCGTTTTACCGGCAGTTTCGCTGCCGAATATATCCAGATCTTCATAAAAATCCCCCAGATGTAGAATAGTATCAGCATCGATTTCGTTTATAAGCACCTGTTTGAGCAAGCTCAGATTTTTATGCGTGTCCGATATAACCAATATCTTTTCCATATCACATCCTTTCCGGTGCGGATACACTTATCAAATGCAAAGCAATCGCTATCACATTCTTCACAGCAGATATCAGATACAATCTGCTCAGACTCAGTTCGACATTGTCCGGATCTATGATCTTATGACGAGTATAGTATTTATGAAACACGCTGGCAAGTTCGTTCACATAAGAAGCCAGATGATGTGGTTCTCGATTTTCGCTGCAGAGCACCAAGATCTCCTCGAATTGTAGCATCTTTTTTATCACCGCCAAATCGTCCGGATTTTTGAGTAGTTTAAGCTTTTTGGTATCGAATTTATTCAAAGAGAGCTTTGCCTTCTTTGCTTTTCTTAGAATACTGCAGATACGGGCATGAGCGTATTGACAGTAGTAAACCGGATTATCCTGAGATTTCCGCTTCGCCAGCTCGATATCGAAGTTCAAATGTGCACTCGGTTTCCTATCTATGAAGAAATAGCGCGCTGCATCTTTGCCTACCTCTTTGATGATATCGTCCATCGTGATGATCTTACCCGCTCTTTTGGACATTTTCACCTGCTCACCCCGCTCGAAGAGTGTGATATGCTGCAGGTAAACTACTTCGAATTTGTTGATATCGAGATTCAAAGCTTCGAAAGCTGCCAGCAAGCGCGGTACATAACCATGATGATCCGGTCCGAGCACATCTACGATGATATCGAAACCACGATCGTATTTGGTGAGATGATAGGCAAGATCAGGTACGAAATAGGTGGGAGTACCGTCCGCTCTTAGCAATACACGGTCTTTTTCGTCACCGAATTTGGTGGCACAAAACCAGATGGCATCATCTTTTTCGTAAGTACATTTCGCTTCGGCAAGATAACTAAGCGCTTCTTCGATAGAACCCTCTTTTCTCAGGCTCTTCTCCGACATCCAATTATCGAAATGAACATCAAATTTCTCCAAGCTCTCTATCTGCATCTCGTGTAATTTTTTAATGGCGAAGTCTTTCATCCGCTTCAGCCGATCTTTTTCGCTGATATAAAAGAGTTTCGTCCCTTCGATCACGTACAATTGAGCGGCGATATCTTTGATATATTCACCATGATAAGCTTCCGGCGGAAATTCACCGATACATTCACCTATCAGTTCCCGATAGCGCAACTCGATAGATTCGGCAAGTATCTCCACCTGATTGCCGGCATCGTTTATATAAAACTCTCTGAACGGATCGAAGCCGACATGCTTCATGATGCGGTAGAGTGAGTCGCCATAGGCAGCAGCACGTGCACTGACTACATTAAGCGGACCGGTAGGATTGGCGCTGACAAATTCCAGCAGCACCTTCTTACCTTCTCCATATTTCGAGGTGCCAAATTTGTCCGCTTGTTCGATGATCTTTCTCAATTGTTTGTGATAATATGCGTTTGTAAAGACGAGATTGATAAAGCCGGGACCGGCGATCTCCACTATTCGGTAATCCCGCTTCTTCTGCATAAGCGGAGTGATCTCTTCGGCAAGTTGACGCGGTTTCAGCTTGTTCATCTTAGCGCTTACCAGTGCTATATTAGATGAATAATCGCCATGTTCGGGATTGTTTGGCACTTCCACTATAAAATTATCATTATAGTCGAGCTTGAGCTGCTTCATGCATTTGATCAAATCTTTTCTAATCTTATCTTTCAACATGGTTAGCTTCCATTTCTTTCATTCTTTTCGGGGTTATCTTCCATAGGTCCTCCAGATCATAATAATCGCGCACCGGTTTGAGAAACACATGCACGATGACCTCACCCAGATCTATCAGTACCCATCTGCCGTTATCCAACCCTTCGGTGGACATAAGATGAATTTTATGCTCTTTTATTTTATCGATCAAAAATTCGGCTATCGCTTTCACATGAATATCTACCTTACCATGGCAGATGATCAGCGAATCCGTATAAGATGATTTCCCTGCTACATCGATATGGACTATTTCTTCTGCTTTCTTCTCTTCTGCCCATGCGATGATCTTCTCTACTAACTCTTTGTGTGTAAACTCCATAACACTCCTTATTCTTCAAAATATTTCTTATAATCATTACCTAAAATAATATGAAACTCTTCGAACAAATTATCGTCGTATGCATAGATCCGTCTCTCTATACCAGTGAGCTGCTGCAAATATCTCAGCTTTTCCTCATCGTCCTGTTTGGCTACGATGACAGATTGGCGATATATGAACCTGCTGCCACTCACGTTTCCGATCGAGACTACAGTGACATTATGTTCACTATTATCAAAGTAGTCTTTCACATCGCGAGCGACGCCGGGAAAGCCGCAACCATTGAGAAGTTTTACCTTCACAGGTGAGGTCGGTATAGAAACTTTCGTCTCTGCACTTCTATCTTTTCTAAAGATCAACACTGATAATACCACTATTAGAATGATAATTACCAGTATTTTATAAGCCTTTTTTTTTGAGGACAAACTATTTTTTGACCGTTTCATTGTCAAATGCTACTTTTAGCTTCTCATACGCTCTTTCGAATGACTCCGGAATTACTCTGGTACCGTTTATAACTGTCATAAAATTAACATCACCACGCCAGCGGGGTACGATATGAACATGGATATGATCCGCGATTCCGGCGCCACCGGCAGAACCGATGTTAACTCCGATATTCATCCCATTCGGGTGGTAAACTTGTTTTAGCACCTGCTCGCTGGTTCTTACCAAACCGAAAAGATCACTCATTTCAGCATCCTCAAGCTCGGTTAGACTGGAGACATGCTTATTGGGTACGATCATCAGATGACCGTTGTTGTAGGGGAACATATTCATAATTACGAAACTATGCCTGCTTCTGTGTAGGATGAGATGCTTTTTGTCTTTTTTCTCGTTCGCTTCCAGACAGAATATACATTGCTTCTCCTTTTGGCTGAGAATATAGTTCAAACGCCAAGGTGAATAGAGTATATCGCTCATCGTTACTCCTCGGTTAGCTTTTAGTTTTCAGACGCTGATAATAAGCTTGTTCCAATTTATCCAGCTCTTCTTGCGAATTCACGCCCGATGCTTGCAACATATCTTCGAGCACGATATTGGCTATCGGTTTCTTCTCCTCTGCCAGTATCTTTACCGTATCGGTAAGGTAGAGCTCACCCTGTTTGTTATCAGTAGTGATCTTGTCCAGAGCGGCAAAGAGCGCTTTGCAATCGAAGCAGTAGATACCTGTGTTGATCTCTTTTATCTGCCGCTGCTTATCGGTAGCATCTTTGTATTCTACGATACCGGTGATAGCGCCAATTTCGTCTCTCACTATCCTGCCATACTGTTTGGGATCGTCCATAACAGCGGTAAGAATGGTGCAGGCAGCTTTTTGCTCACGATGTACTGACAGCATCCGCTTGAGCGTATCAGCTCGGAGCAGCGGTACATCGCCGCAGAGGATGAAAACATCGCCGATGAATTTTTGCAATGCCTGGCGCGCTACCATCACCGCATGACCAGTACCTTTCTGTTCCTTCTGAACGACATATTTTATATTATCGAATTCGAACAAAGATTGCATTACCAACTCTTTTTTATGCCCTACTACTGCGATAATCCGGTCACTCTCCACTTTCTGAGCAGTTTCGATCACTCTTTGGATCAATGGTTTCTGAGCAAGCTCGAATACTACCTTCGGTTTCTCCGATTTCATACGTTTACCTTTGCCGGCAGCTAAGATTAGCGTGGCTAATTCTCGCATGATGCCTCCTTATAAAGTTCTTTGATAGTTTTACCTTCTCTCGGATGGAGCAAATTTGCGTCCAGCTTCATCATCAAATTCAAAAGATACTTCCTCTCTGTCAAGCCGGGGTGGGGGATAGTTAACCGCTCTGAGTCGATCACTTCATCACCGTAGAGTAAAATATCTATATCTATCACCCGAGCGCACCATTTTATCGTTCTTTTTCTTCCCAAGTTTTCCTCTATTTGCAGGCAGTGGGACAATAACTGCCAAGCGCTGAGTTCGGTATCAACTTTCAGAATGGAATTGAGAAAATCGGGCTGATCTCTCCTACCCCAAGCTTTGGTTTCGATCACTTCCGTCTGAGCGAGCAGTTTGGTAGCTTCCAGTGCTTCGATAGCTTGGCGCGCTTTCTCCATGTATAAGCGCCGATCGCCTAAGTTTGAGCCCAAACTGAGGTAACTGATCATGAGCGGTAGCGTTCCATCTCCAATTCGACCGAGCTTAGCGATCCGTTGATCGGTACAGACGGTTTCTTTATCTTCACCACTGCATGAATGATACTGGGAAACCTCTCCAGTACACTGTCTAAGATGACATTGGCACAATCTTCCAATAGATGGAACTCACGGTTTAGAAATATGTCTTTGATGATACTGTACACCTTAGTGTAATCGGTCGTATCATGCAGATGTTTGATCTTTTCATCATTCTTCGGATCGGTCTCGAAAGTGAAAGTGATGACAAACCGCTGTCCCAGCTTACGCTCCTCGGCATGAATACCATGAAAACCGAAAAAAACCATGTCGTGTAAATGGATCTTCATAATTTGTACCTATAATTTTTCTGCTATTTCTATATGCACTTTTTTGGCGAATTTCTTGTCGATAAGATAGATGAAAATTCCGCTGATCAGTAGCCCCACAAACGAGAAAACTATGGCAAATTCTTCTTTGAAGGAGAGTAGATAATTTCCGATCAGATAGAATAATATCATTGCTAATATGGGGATGATGAAGATGATGAAAGATGAGAGTATCTTTACTCCGGGGGAGATGTGGAGTCTTACCTTGTCATCCACAGATAAATTCATATCGGTCGTGATCGTGTGGCGGATTGTCTTGTCGTCACCTCCGCAGAGCGAATGCATGGCGCATGACTTGCAGCCACCACCGGCCTCTATTTCTACGGTAACTCTGTCTTTTTCCACTTTTTTTACCACTGCTATATCTTCAGCATATTCCATATTATCACCCTAACTCTTTGATTTTATTGATAATGTCACTTGTAGATCGGGCGGGAATAAAATCAAGACTTTTTATTTCTCCACCATAAGAACGGACAATATCAGCTCCTACAATCTCATCCGGCTGCCAATCCCCACCTTTGACCAATACATCCGGCTTAATGTGATTTATTAAGTTATATGGCGTATCTTCTTCGAATATAACGATATAATCTATGCAAGCAAATGCGCTCAACACGGTGGCGCGTGCTTGTTGGTCGTTTATCGGACGTTTATTTCCTTTTAGTCTCTGCACCGATTCATCACTATTGAGACCGATGATCAAAACATCGCCCAGCGCTTTTGCCTGGGTAAGATAATGCACATGCCCGGCATGGATGATATCAAAACAGCCGTTGGTGAAGACTATCTTCTTACCAGTTGTTTTTAATTCGTTGATGATCTCTTTTAGCTCATTTATTTTTTTCAATTTCATTTTAACGGATATTTCCCATCAAAACAAGCGTAGCAATAATCATCGGGAGTAGAGACCGCTTTTTTCAGTGTATCGATGGAGATATATTTGATCGTATCCACGCCCACATAAGTTCTCAGTTCTTCCAAAGTCTTGTTATTTGCCACCAGCTCTTCTTTTGTAGGAGTATCGATACCATAATAGCAGGAGAATTTCACCTGTGGTGATCCGATACGGAGATGGATCTGGCTGGCTCCTGCTTCTCTTATCATATAGGCGATTTTTTTGATCGTCGTACCTCTGACGATAGAATCATCTACCAGGATCACCTTCTTACCTTTGAAATAGTTGGGCAGGATATTGAATTTCTGCCTCACACTTTCGTCTCTGATCGTCTGCTCCGGTTTTATAAAAGTTCTGCCCACATAGTGATTTCTTATCAATCCCATCTGAAAGGGGAGAGCTTTCTGTTTTGCATAGCCGAAAGCGATGAAATTGGAGGAGTCCGGCACCGGGATGACCACCTCGGCTTCCACATCGTCCTCATCTGCCAGTAGAGCGCCGATCTTCTCGCGGATCTCATAGACATTCTCGCCGAAAATGAAGCTGTCCGGACGGGCGAAATAGATATGTTCGAAAATACAATGCTGATCATGGGAATATGGTCTGAATTCATTCGGATTGTTGACTATATTTTCTATCCCATTATCGGAAACCACGATGATCTCAGCCGGTTTTACTTCCTTCTGCCAGCTGGGAGAGAGGATATCCAAAGCACAATTCTCCGAAGCGGCGATCACAGACGCATCTTGTCTCTCTCCGTAGATCAGAGGTCTAAAACCATTCGGATCTCTGAAAATATACATCTTATCCTTGGTTGCCATCACGGTGGAATATGCTCCTTTGACGGTTTTCATCACCATCCCGATAGCGTCGGTGATATTATATCCTTCCCGCTCTACCAGATAGACTATGTATTTGAGCAGCAGCTCACCATCGTTATCACTGGCAAAATAGACACCGTGCGCCTCCAGCTCACCACGCAGCTCTTTGTAATTGATAATATCACCGTTACTTGCCAACGCATAGGCAGGTCCGGAGAGCGTCTCCACTATATGAGGTTGGGAATTGTACACCGAAGAAGTGCCGCAAGTGGGATAGCGTACATGCCCGATAGCTGTATGTCCGCTCAAAGCTTTAAGTTTTTTGGGAGTGAAGACCTCTTTGACCAAACCCATCTTCTTCCTTAGTCTAAAAACTTTGCCGTCATTGACAGCCATGCCGCAGCTTTCCTGACCACGATGCTGCTGGGCAAACAGTCCCAAAGTAGCCAGATGAGCTGCATGTTCACTTCCATAGATTCCAAAGATACCACACATTTATACTCCTATTTTTTGAAACTTATTTTATTCTCATTTCCATTTATCAAACGTTTGATATTGCTTCTATGCTTGAATATGATGAATATCACGATCAGCGCAACGAAGATGAGCAGTTCCAGCTCGGTAAATCCAAGTTGGATATTGCGGATGAGGGAGACGATCAGAAGCGTGATAGCTGCCAAGATCGAGCCCAGAGACACATATCTGGAGATAGCTACAGTGATGACGAAAACAAACAGAGCAAATACTACAGCCGTAGGAATGAGCGCTGCAAATACGCCGGCTGAGGTTGCTACTCCTTTACCGCCTTTGAAGCGGAGGAATATCGTGAAGATATGCCCCAGAATGGCAAAAAGTCCAACCAGAATCAGAAAAAGATCGGAGATTTCCGGAAAAAGCGCGCGCGCAATCAGAATAGGTGCCGCTCCTTTCAGTGCATCCAGAATGAGCGCCAATACACCGTATTTGGTGCCCAGAACTCGCAGAGCATTTGTAGCGCCCACATTACCGCTGCCGTGTTGGCGGATATCCAGTTTCTTTATCAGTTTACCCAGTATATAGCTGAAAGGTACGCTTCCCAAAAGGTAGGCGACGAGCAAAAAACTAATCATGAAAACTATCATAAGATTCCCTCCCACGGAAAAATAGTTTGATCGTAGCACCGGAAAATTTGTATTGTTCCCGGATTTTATTCATCAAATAGCGTCTGTAAAACAGATTCACCAATTTCGGATTGTTACAGAAAAAGACGAAAGTGGGTGGATTGGTCTTTATCTGAGTGCAGTAGTAAATCTTCACATGTTTACCGGTGGAATGTGAAGGCGGATAGCGGTTTATGATAGTGCGCAGAAATTCGTTCAGCTCGGATGTGGGGATACGTTTGCTGCTCTCTTTTTCTACCTCCAAAATATTGTTCATCATATTATGCACCCGCAAGCCGGTTTTGGCAGAGACAAACATCAGCGGAGCAAACTCTACAAACGGCATCTCTGCGATGACCATCTTTTTGTATTCATTTGTCGTATTGGTATCTTTCTCCACCAAGTCCCATTTATTGAACACGAGGATGATATCCTTGAAATTCCGATGTGCATAAGAAGCGATGCGCTTATCCTGATGCGAGATCGCCTCGGTGGCATCTATAATGATTAGTACAAGCTGCGCTTGGTTTATACTCTCGATCGTGCGCATGGTGCTGAAAAATTCGACACCGTATTTGATGCGGCTCTTTTTACGCAGACCGGCTGTGTCTATGAAAACTATCTTCCTGCCATGATAGGTGAGCTGCGTATCGATAGAATCTCGCGTAGTGCCGGGGATATCGGTAACAATGGTGGTATTCTCGCCTATCAATCTGTTTATGATGGACGATTTTCCCACATTCGGTTTGCCGACAATGGCAACTTTGAGCTTATCCTCATCTTTCGCTGCCTCTCGCTTGGGGATATATTTTACGATCTCGTCCAGATAATTACCGCTATTCCGGCCGCTTACCGCAGCTACGGGAAATGGCTCGCCAAAGCCCAAACTCATGAAATCATAGACCGAGAGCTCATCTTTCTCGTTATCCACTTTGTTCACCGTGAGCAGCACTTTATCTCGATAGCGAGCCAGTATCTTGGCGATCTGCATATCCATAGCGGTGATTCCGACTTTTACATCAACGACAAAGAGGATGAGATCCGCCTCCATAATCGCTATCTCAGCTTGGAATTTTACCGCTTTTTCTATACTATCATCGGAGCGTGGGATGATGCCACCGGTGTCTACTACCACAAATTCGTAGCCGCACCATTCGGCTTCCTCATATTTTCGATCTCGGGTCACCCCTTCTTCAAAGTCCACGATCGCACTCCGCTTCTTGCAGATGCGATTGAACAATGTCGATTTACCGACATTGGGACGTCCGACTATCGCTACTATAGATTTTTTCATATCTTATTCCTCTTTATGCGAAAGTCAATCTCTAAGCTCAATTGAAATTGTCAAACTAAAATGTGTTTTGATGTAAGAGAAGCAAGATGAGGTTTAGGAGTTTAGGGTTGAGGGCTTAGTAGGCAGTAAGTAGTAGGGAGTAAGAGGATAGAAGGTAGATGATAGAGAATAGAACATGTCACACTGAGTAGCTTCGGCGTAAGCCGGAGCGTATCGAAGTGTGTCTTGGTGCAAGTGAAGCAATCCCCCTTCACCTTACAGGCTTCGGAGGACAAGGGAGAGGTTTAGGGTTGAGGGTTTAGGTAGAAGGTATTGGTAGGAATTTATAGGCATTTGTTCGCTTCGCTCACGGAATTTGTTGTGAGAAAATGCAAGTAGAATGACTGAGAGAGGTGGTAGATAGGAGGTTAGGAGGATAGGAAGATTGGAAAACAGTAGACAGAATCATTCGATTGAGAATGAATAATAAATAATGGTTAATGTATAATGGTTAATGCAGATTAGGGATTAGTAGGTAGTAAGCAGTAAGTAGTAGGAAGTAAGAAGATAGAAGATAGAAGAAAGATGGAAGAGAACAGAACATGTCACACTGAGTAGCTTCGGCGTAAGCCGGAGCGTATCGAAGTGTGAACTTAGGAAGTGTGGCATT
>Ga0334900_1003202_pt1 | contig 13091 bp, 10 predicted proteins | sample GraSluR3_MG_2_FD_207231 | JGI IMG/M metagenome (GOLD analysis project Ga0334900, IMG submission 207231) | Sludge microbial communities from methane-producing bioreactor in Wageningen University, Netherlands - Granular Sludge_31_08-R3 | ecosystem: Engineered > Bioreactor > Anaerobic >...
AAATTGAAGCGATCTATGACAGAGTTTCCGCGACAACTGATTCTCTGGATGCGGTGGTGAATAACGCCGCTGTTCAGATTGCAAAACCATTGATAGAAACCACAGCAGAGGAATGGGATCTGGTGATGGCGTCAAATCTGCGCTCCGTCTTCCTGGGTGCCAAGCTGGCTTACCCTTTGCTTAAAGCGAGAGGTGGTGGTGCGATTGTGAACGTCTCTTCTGTTCACGCCGTGGCGACTTCCGCGGATATTGCCGCTTATGCCGCCAGCAAAGGCGGTATGCTTGCCCTGACGCGGGCCATGGCAATCGAGTTTGCCCTTGATGAGATCCGGGTCAATGCCATCCTGCCAGGGGCGGTGGATACACCGATGCTTCGAGCGGGTCTCGAACGTGGTCATGTCGGTCACGGCGATATGCTGGACAGGCTGGAAAACCTGGCCCGTAAAACCGTGAACGGCCGCGTGGGACAGCCAGAGGAGATCGCCCGCTCGATTTATTTCCTGGCGGACAATGCCCAATCCTCCTTCATGACAGGACAGGCGATGATTGTGGATGGCGGGGCAACCGCACGCCTGAGTACGGAGTAGGGGATGACGGCCAAGGAAACACTTAAAAAAATTATTCCTGGTCCGCTCTGGAAGTTTGCCTCAGACCGTTATTGGGCCTGGTACAACCGGGACCGGCATTTGCTGGCGCGGGTTTTCTCACCTGTTTGGATGAAGAATAAGGCTCGCCTGGAAGAATGGCGAAATATTTATCAAGGTCAGCGGTGTTTTATTGTGGGCAACGGCCCCAGCCTGCGGCAGACCGACTTGAGTAAACTGGATGGGGAGTTTACTTTTGGGATGAACCGGATCTATCTGGCTTTTGAAGAGAATAATTTTAGAACCTCTTGTTTGGTAGTGGTAAACGATCTGGTCCTGGAGCAGTGTTTTCAGGATATCACCGCGCTGGATATTCCAAAGTTTGTGACCTGGCGCGCTCGGAAGTATTTCACAGGCGGCCCGGATATGATGTTCCTGGATACAGACTACACCGGCATGGAGAATTTCAGCGGTGATGCTACCGGGCGTCTTTATGAAGGTTTCACAGTGACTAACGTATGCCTGCAATTGGCTTATTTCATGGGATTTTCTGAAGCCATCTTAATAGGTGTAGATCATAATTATGTCACCAAAGGACCTGCCAATGAGAAAGTGACTTCGACGGGTAAAGACCCCAACCATTTTTCTGGGCAATATTTTGGAAAGGGATTCCGTTGGCAATTACCTGATCTGGAAGGCTCTGAAAGCGGTTTTTTAAGAGCGAAGAAAGCCTATGAAGCGAATGGCAGGAAAGTCGTCGATGCCACGGTTGGCGGTAAACTGACCGTATTCCCGAAAGTTGATTACAGGACTTTATTTGAGCCTCATGACTGATCCATTAGTTTCAATTATTACACCTTCCTATAACCAGGCGCAGTATTTGGAAGATACTATCCGTTCTGTTCAATGCCAGGATTATCCAAATATAGAATACATCGTGATTGATGGGGGTTCCACAGATGGCAGCCCGGAACTAATAAAACAATATGAAGATCAGCTTGCCTACTGGGTCTCTGAAAGGGATAGGGGTCAGGCCGATGCAATCAACAAAGGTTTTCATAAAGCCACCGGTGAAATTATTGCATGGGTCAATTCGGACGACCTCTATTTTCGATGTGATGTGGTGCGCCAGGCGGTCAAAGTGTTGGCTGACCATCCTGAGTTGGGGATGGTCTATGGGAATGGGATAATGGTTGATGCCGACGGGAGACTTCTCGACTGGCACCCATACCGGCAATATTCGCTGGATGATCTTTTGGCTTTCAATGTTCTTCTTCAGCCCGCGGTCTTTATGCGGCGGGAAGCCTTATTTCAGGCAGGATGTCTGCGGCCTGAGAGTCATTTGATCCTTGACCACGAACTCTGGGTTCGGATTGCTGCGGCTTATCCCATCATGCATGTAAATGAATATTGGGCGGTGGAACGGACACATGAAGATGCAAAGACAATTGCCCGTGCGGGAGATTTTGTTGACGAAGCCTTCAATTTTGTGGACAGCTTACGTTCTGATATTGAATTTGATGAAGTTTTTCGAAGCCATGACCAGAAAATCCGGGCAGGATTGCATATCTTTGCTGCCAGAAGGCTGATCGATTCAGGCCTGCCAAAAGACGCGCTAAAACATTTCAAAGAAGCCTGGCGTATCAAGGCTTCAGCGGTAATGGAAGTCTGGTATAAATGGGTTCAGGCCACTGGAGGCGCGTTGGGATTAAGCGGTATGTTTTTATGGTATCGAAAAATTCGTAGAAAGATAGAGCACAGAAAACAGCATCTGGTTGTGGATGAGACTGGAATCCAGTGGATAAAATAATGATTCATTATTTCGCTTTATTTGGAGTGTGGTGTGATGGATAACAAAGAGCTTCAATTTTCTAAGCATAATAAGTATTATCTGGTTGTATTAATTATCTTACTTGTACTTGGTTTTGTGGTGAGAATGATTGACCTAAAGGATCCGCCATTGGATTTTCATCCCACGCGTCAGCTTCGTGCCGCAGTTATTGCCCGTAGTATTTATTTGCAGATGGCCCCTGACTCTGATCCAGAATTCGTAGATTATGCTACTGATCCGGCGCTTTATGATTATGTAACTCGTCGGGAGCCACCGATTACTGAAGGTATAGTTGCAATCCTATATCTCATAATTGGTGATGAAACTTTATGGGTATCCCGGATTGTGACAGCAGTATTCTGGTGCCTGGGAGGATTGGGACTATATTTCCTTGTTGAAAAGCTGGCAAACAAAGACGCTGCGCTTATCAGTTTGGGTTTTTATCTTTTCAACCCTTTCGGTGTGATAGCCAGCCGTTCCTTTCAGCCCGAATCCTTAATGGTCGCCAGTATGATTTGGTCGCTATTAATGATCATACTTTGGGTTGAAAAGCGTAACTGGAAAACTGCCACACTAACAGGTTTAACAATAGGTTTTACGATCCTCGTAAAACCGAATCCTTTATTTCTGCTTCTACCTGTTTTTGTCCTGTTGATATTATCTTCTGAGAAGATTAAAAATGTAATCAAGGACACCCAAATTTGGATGATCGGAACGATATCCGTACTGATCCCCTTTGTTTTTTATTTCTTTATCAACCCAGCTGCTGGTGGATTCTTGAATAATTTCTGGCTTGATATTCGAACTATTATTCCCACTCCCCAATATTTATTAGGGTGGGGTAGTATCATCACAGATATTGTGCCTTTCTCCTTGCTGATCCTGGCGTTAGTGGGCATGCCGTTCTATGATAAAAAAGGCCTTCTGCTGAGCTTGGGGATGTGGGTTGGGTACTTTCTCCTAGGCGTTTTTGTACCCCATCATATTTATACCCATAACTATTACAGCATCATATTGGTCCCCATGGTTGCTATTTGCTTGGGAAGGATAGCTCATATACTTGCTGAATCTGCGTCCACGTTACGACTGATTTGGAAGATCGGGTTGATTGGTTTAGCGCTTGTCGCAATTGCTTATCCAACATGGAATGTGTATAAGGAATTAAATGAGAATGACTATCGAAACGAACCCCAAGGGTGGGAAAAGATTTCGGAAGCTTTGCCGGATGACCAGAGAGTGATTGCCCTAACCCATAATTATGGTTTTAACCTTGCTTATTATGGCAACCGTATGGTAGCCAATTGGCCTTATGTTGCAGATTTAAGCCTCCAGGAAATTCGTGGAACAGAAGGTGAGGCGGATTTTGATTCATTTTTTGATGCAATGACCGATACATATGATCTGTTCTTAGTTACACACTTTGGGGAATTGAATGCACAACCACAGTTAAAAGCAAAATTGGAAGAGTTAACAATCTTTGGGATTGTTGAAGGTTATGTGATTTATGATTTATCATCTAACTGAAGCTTGGGAAGGGATCGTGAAACCTAACAATGGCGTTGGGGTAAAGTGGGAGTTTTCTTCATTTGCAATTAATATTTTCATTTCTGGAAGATATTCAAAACAGGATTTTCTTCGTTAATAAGTTGTCGGACCTCACTATGTATGATGCTAATGCTCTGTCTTAAAATACTTAACAAACCGAGTAATAATCTGGAGATTTGTTAATGTCAAAAAAAACACTGTTTGCTCGAAAAATATTGAAAAATGTAAAAGATAAACAATTCGGTATCATTCTAATAATTTTATTGTTTATTATCAATTGTTTTTTAGTATTATCGCGACTCACACCTGAACTTTACAAAATCAACCCGCACGACGGCGCAAAATACATTGAATCCGGACGTATGTTATTAATTTGGGGTGTACGGGATCTTTCCTGGGGCCCCCTGGTCGCATTTATCTATGCCCCGCTCCATTTGATTGTTGGTAATTCTCTAAACTGGTTCATGCTGGAAGCCTGGGCAGGAAACGTCATTTTGTTTGGCTTGCTTTGGGCCGGCATATTTCTCCTGGCCCGCCATCTCAAAGCGTATATTTCCAGCATGGTCATCATTGGATTGCTGTTTTCATTGATTGTGTTTTTCCCCATTATTGAGAATCAGAGTGATGCGTTATTTCTTGTATTTTCCATGCTGGCACTTTTGAACCTTAACACGTTCAGGTTGAAGGGTCAACTTAAGAATTTAGCCTTCACATCCCTTTTTGTCGGCTTGGGGGTGCTGTGCCGCGTGGAAACCATCCTGCTGGTATTCCCTCTGTTGCTGTTTGCATTGATATTCAATAAAAAACGACATAAATGGTATAAGCTGGTGCTTGGTGCCCTTTTCCCGATAATTGGTATTTTTTGGTTATACGCGCTGATTAGTTTGCTCACTCTGGGTTTTGTTGACCTGGGTTTGGGAAATAAATCTTTTGCATCTTTTCAAATGAATCATGCTTTTCTGCCAGGCAGTAAACTTGAGCAGGCCTATTTTTCAGGAAAAGAAATATTTGGTGATCATCAAAATTCAGTCTTCAAGGCGGTTCTGAATAATCCTCTAGCTGTTGGTGAACGTGCCCTGGCAAATGTACTCAAATTACCGCAAAGTTTCCTGAAATTCTTTGGGGATCAACAAGGCCCAATTATCTTCTTCTTCAGTCTCTTGGGAGTTTTCTTGCTTATTAAAGCTAAGGACTATGAACTGCTGGCGTTACTGCTTGTTTGGCCGTTACACGCTTTTGTATCGTTGATATTCCTTCCAAGGCACATCATCGCCCAGATCAGCTTTGTTTTCATAATTCTTGCAGCGATTGGGATCACGCAGTTCATTCTTCTATCAAAGCACCGCAAACTGAGTTGGATTTTCATGGTTTTCTCAGTTCTGCTTGTAGTGATAAGTGGATTGACTCAAAATAAAGTCTTGTTTACATCCGCTTTTTTCCTGTTTGTCATATTTTTGACCAAAGCCATGACTGACACGGTGAAAATTAAAGCCCTCGATGTGCCTTATGCCACGATCATCTTATTCTTTATGATTTTGATGATGCTGGGATCTTCGTTTGAATTTCCCGCAAGGCCAGTTGGTAAGTCTACGTCTGAGCAGGCGATTCATCACCTGCAGCTTGCTTTACCCGAACAATCCAAAGTGATGGCGACTTTGCCTATTGTCCCGGTTGCAGCAAAGATGGAATCGGTTGAGTGGTGGTCAGGTATCAGAACCAAAGAAGATTTTTTGGTTTACCTTAAAGAAATGAATGTGACAGCGATTTATATAGATGACAATTTTCCCTATCCATCAAATGTTCCTTCTGAAACTATTCAAACATATCCTGACCAGTTTGATCTGCTATTTGAATCTGCTGACGGTTCTATAAGACTTCTCACCCCAATCAGCCCATAAATTCAGATTGTTACAGTTTAAGGATTGATCAATTTTTACAAGGGATAATTATGAAAAAAGATAGTAAATTAAAAAATTTTAACGGAATCCGTGAAATGCTTAAGGATCATCAAGATAGTATTATTACAATACTTATTTTTATTTTTCACCTATTCTTTGTATTTCATAAGCTTCAACAAGGAATTTTGGAGGTTAATCCGGATGACGGGGCAAAGTATGTTGAAAGTGGCCGGCTATTACTTACCTGGGGACTGCGTGACCTTGCCTGGGGACCCCTTGTGGCGTTTATCTATGCACCAATCCATATCATCTTTGGCAATTTACAAAACTGGTTTTTAATTGAGGTCTGGATAGGCAATGTTATCTTGTTTGGATTCATCTGGTTCAGTTTCTATGCTTTAATGAGGACTCTAGATGAATTTATTAACAAATACGTGGTGTACGGTTTATTAATCAGTTCGGTGGCCTTTTATCCTATTATTCATAATCAAAGCGATGCATTGTTTGTTGCATTGTCTGCCTTATCCCTGACATTTTTAATTCGGTTTCACCAAAAGAAGAAATTGAGTGAGGTCTGGCTTGCAGGGCTTTTTACGGCATTGGGTGTTTTTGCTCGGTTTGAGTCAATTCTATTAATTATTCCATTAGTACTGTTTGGCTTAATCCTGAACAGAAAAAGAAACAAAACCTACAAAATTTTAATAGCATGTTTTGTTCCCCTCATCAGTATTTTAGCAATCTTTAGCATTGTTAACGTACTATCATTTGGACATCCAAACTTAGGTGTTGGTAATAAATCGTACGAGTCATTTATGATGAACCATGCATTTTTGCCTGGGAGCAAAAATCAATTGGCTCACCGTGGTGGTGAAGAAATTTATGGCTCACAACATGAGAATAACGCATCAGTATTAAGAGCGATTGTTCGTAATCCTGGGGCCGCAGCAGAGCGTGCCTTAGCTAATATCTTGCGACTCCCCGATCTATTCATGCATTTTTTTGGTAAATTGCAGCCTCCAGTCTTAACAATATTAAGTTTGTGGGGTATATATGTTTTGGTTAAGTCGCGAGAGAAGACAATTATCTTACTCCTTTTTATTTGGCCATTGCAGTCATTGGTTTCACTTCTCTTTCTTCCACTACATATCATTCCTCAGATGAGCTATGTTTTCTTTGTTTTAAGTGGTATAGGGATTACTCAATTGTTCTCCCAACGGACAAAATTAAAAGAGAAATTGATCTTGTTCGCAGTTTACTTTAGTGTGTTAATCTTCAGTATAGTTTATGGAAAACCAGCATTTATTCCTGGCGCAGTTCTTATGATGATTGTTTTTCTCATGACTCTTTTAAAACCACCAAAAACAAGCCCCGTAATCAATAATCGACTTGTGGCTCCAATTGTATTACTGACTGGTATGGTCATGTTTGGATTCGACTATTCATTTCCTGACATGAAGCTTGGAGCATCTGCTGAAGAGCAGGCAATACACGAGCTTCAAATAGCCTTACCTGATAACTCTCGTGTCTTAGTGCCTTATGGCACACTTGCCATCGCTGCGAAACATCAGGCTTCTATTCTCCCAAGAGATATTGATTCTGTTGAGGAAATCTCTGCTTTCCTAATTGATAACAGCATTGATGCAATTGTAATTGACGAGAAACGTGTTTATGCTTCAGATATCGTAGAAGATTATGTTTGGGACAACCCTGAAAAATTTTTGTATCTTGGTTCCTCTGATGATAAATCGATTCAAATATATCTTACAAGAAACGATTAATACTCAGCTCAAATTAGAAACAATTGTTTTACCTACGATTAAGTCAGGTTGTTCCTTGTAATTGATTTATTCTTATATAGTTGCTCGCTTGATAATTATGCCTAACAAACCTCTCGTCTCCATCATCACCCCATCCTTCAATCAGGCCGGCTTCTTGCGTTGGACAATTGAATCTGTTTTGGCACAGGATTATCCCAACCTGGAATATATCATCATTGATGGTGGGTCCACCGATGGCAGCCAGACCGTCATCCGTGAATATGAAGGCCGATTGGCACACTGGGAATCCATCCCGGATCAGGGCCAGACGGATGCGATCAATAAGGGGTTTGCAAAGACATCCGGGAAGTACCTGGCATGGTTGAACTCAGATGACGTTTATCAGCAGGGGGCCGTTTCTGAGGCGGTGAAGTATCTGGAAGACCACCCTGAGGTCGGGATGGTTTATGGCGATTGTTCCTTTATAGATGCACAGGACAGGGCAATTGGCCATTTTCCCGCGGCGCAGACGGATTATGATCGGCTTCGCCGAGGTTTTGTACATATCCCGCAGCAGAGTTCTTTCTTCCGCGCTGATCTTTGGAAAAAGGTTGGCCCGCTTGATCCGAGCTTTTACTTCGCAATGGACTACGATCTCTGGGTGCGGTTGTCAAAAGAAGCCCCTCTGGTTTATCTACCCGGGCATCTCTGGGCGAGTTTCCGGCTGCATGGCGAAGCAAAGACCATCGCTGCTGATGCCCGCTGCTGGCCGGAGATGCTGCGGGTTCATTACCGCGAGGGAGGACACTGGTTTTCGCCGATTGTCCTGAAATACTATCTGCGCAAACTGGCGGCGCCATACCTTACATGGCGGCGGAAGCGTTTGTTCTCGACAAAGGATCAAGGAGGTCAGCGTAATGCCTAACAGAAATGGTAATTTGCTGGATAAGGCTGGCAGGATTAATGATGGCTTTTTTCCAGGATTATTCAATGATATAAAACTGATTGCCCGATTAATTGGAGATCGCCGGGTGAGTTTCTGGTTGAAATTTCTCCCGCTCGGAGCTCTGATCTATCTGGTCATCCCCACAGATATTCTTCCGATTATTCCCCTGGATGATGCGCTGATTCTTTTCCTGGGAGGATATTTATTTATTGAACTCTGTCCTCAAGAGGTCGTCCAGGAACATAGGGAGGAGATTTCAAAAAGCTCACAGAAAACTTCTCATCAAAAGGGTTCTTCAGATGATGTCATTGACGCTGAATTTAAGGAAATTTCTCAGGTTGAAGAACAGGATTGATAAGCTGAGATGGCCGTGTATCGTACCTTTCGTAAAGGGATTTTCTACCGGATAGTTCTGGGAGTATTCCTCTGCGTTTCTTTGGGTGGGATAGTCTCTCAATTGCTTCTGGGAAGTCAGACCCGATTAACGGGAGATGATTACTGTTACAATGCCGTGCTGGCGCAGGAAGGTTTCTGGGGGATGCAAAGACGCTCTTATTTGGAAGTTTCGATGTATAACGGGAATCGTTATTCACTGACGTTGTTTTCCGGAATTTTGGGCCTTTTCCCTGCGCTCGGAACACCGGTAATTATTATTTTCAGCGTTTTGAGTTGGCTGGCAGGTCTGGTGTTGCTCCTGCGTAAGATCAGCAATCACTATCATCTGGAATTGACACAACTAGAGTGTTTACTGATCGCAGCTTCATTTGTTTGTCTGATTCTCTGGAGCGCCCCGCATCCTGACCAAAGCCTGCTTTGGCGTTCAGGGATGCTGCCTTATTTCATGCCGCTGGTTGGGGGTACCTGGTTGATTGTTTTGTTTTTATCCTTTATTGCGAAGCAGAAATATCGTTGGTACACGGCGGGTTTGTTATTCCTCCTGGCAATTCTTGTGGCCGGGTTCTCTGAAACCGGAGCCATGGTTCAGCTGGGGCTTTGGGGGCTTATGCTCACATATTCGTTAATTGCTCTTGTGCCTGGAAAGCGGCTTTCCTACAAAAAAATCTTGATGATCGTGATGATACTTGCGGGAACTCTGGTTGCGTTCGCCTTGATGTATTATTCACCCTCAACGGCACTCAGACGTGATAGGATGAATGAACCCTTGGCACTTGGCCCTTTGTTGTCATTATTAGGTCTTAATCTGAAGGTGGTTTTATATCAGGCCTTGATGCGACGAACAATTCATTTGGTTATCCCCATGCTTTTTGGTTTTGGTCTGGGTCTTATTCTATATAATAGGACTCGTCAGGAGTTGAAAGTTCCAAGCCGGGGATACTGGAAGAATCTGGTTTTATATGGATTGGGAATTTCGATTTCTGCTATTCTATTGATATTATGTGTGTTACTACCTGCAACATATATCTTTTCCGATTATCCCCCTGAAAGAGCACTGATCCTTTCTCAAGCTATTTTAACTGCTGCGGAGATGATGGGGGGAATATGGCTGGCTTATTTGATGATGAGTTTGTTTTATGTCATCCCCAGTGTATCAAAATCGACCTCAAAAGTACAAATTGCTGTGGGGCTTTTGTTCCTTATGTCGGTATTCTACGCACCGGTAAGTCTAATTCAAACGGGGGTGAATCGATGGCCGCTTTTCAGCAAATGGGCGCGCTTTTGGGATGTCCGTCATCAGGTCCTGCTTGATGCCGGAGAGCAAAATGTGAGAGCTGTACATGTCGATGAACTTGACAGCCTGATTAAGGATATTGCGGAGTTGTCACCTAATCCGGATTACTGGTATAACAACTGTGCTGAGATGTATTATGGGGTTAATGCCATATATGCTGACCAGCCGGGTTGGGACGAGTAATTATTAGGATAAATTTACTGTTATTTTAGTGAGTTCTGCAAGGAAAAAAGTCTTTCGCTGCTGTGTTATAATCAGTTTGGTTTTTAATAGTAGTTTCTGGACAACGTATTGGAGGAAGTCCATGGCTTATCGAAATTGGGAAGTGCTTAAAATTTCCTATTGTGAACGAGCAAATGAGGAAGTCTCTCTTGAAGCGGAAATTGTCTATCCAGCCACTTTCCTGCCGGAACAAGCTCCCCGAATCATTGCTCACCGTTGTTCCCGCGGGCTGGCCTGTAACAGCTTCCAGCAACCGGGATGCTGCTGGTCCGGAACGAATCCGGGCTACGACCCTTTCAAAGAACCTGAAGTTGCCAAACCTGCTTAAAGGCTGACCGGATTTCACAAGCAAAAAATGCCCAGCTGGGCATTTTTTGCTTAATCCTTTTGGGAGTGATCACTAATTTTGAGAAAAAGTCAGGCCAGAGGGGCGTTCACGCAATGACGGCTAATTCTCTCCCAACCTTGCGAAACGCAACCAATGCCCGGTTCAGGTCTTCTTCTGAATGGCTTGCCGAAATCATCACCCGGATTCTGGCCAGACCTATCGGGACTGTGGGATATCCGAGTGCCATTGCAAACACCCCCTCCTCATACAACCTGCGGCTGAATTCTCTCGCCAGTTTGGCATCACCGAGCATCACGGGTGTGATGGGTGTCATGGTCTTGCCGGTATCGAATCCTGAAGCGTTTAACTCCTGTTTGAAGAAATCGGCGTTTTTCCAGAGCCGGTCTACCAGTTCGGTGGATTCCTCCAGCAGGTCAATGGAGGCGATTGTCGCTGCCACATCGGGAATGGTTACTGCGGAGGAGAACAGGAAGGGACGACCGCGCTGGCGAAGCCACTCAATAATACGGGCGTTTCCTGCAACAACCCCGCCCATCACGCCAAAGGCTTTGGAAAAAGTCCCGACTTCAATATCCACCCGGCCATGCAGTTGGAAGTGATCCACAATACCGCGCCCGCCATCCCCGAGTACGCCTTCGCCATGTGCATCATCAACCATCAACATCAAATCATAGTTCTCAGCAATTTCAACAATTTTATCCAGGGGCGGGTAATCTCCATCCATGGAGAAAACGCCATCCGTCACGATCAACCCGCGACGGTAATTATCATTCTGTTCCCGAATGACGGCTTCCAGCGAGGATGGATCAGCGTGACCATAGCGCACTATTTTTGCGCCGGAAAGCCGGCAGCCGTCAATAATGGATGCGTGGTTGAGCTCGTCAGAAAAGATCAGGTCCCCTTTGCCCACCAGCGCAGGGATTGTCCCTGTGTTGGCAGTGAAACCGGATTGAAAAGTGATCGCGGCTTCCACCCTTTTAAATCTGGCGATGCGTTTTTCCAGTTCAAGATGGGGGTCCATGGTTCCGGCAATGGTGCGGACTGCCCCGGGGCCGATGCCGTAGTCCTGCATGGCTTTCTGCGCAGCTTCGACAACCCTGGGGTGATTCGCCAACCCCAGATAGTTGTTTGAGCAAAAATTGAGGACTCGCTTACCATCGACCACAAGCCAGGCACCTTGGGGAGAGCTGAGGGTGCGGATTTTGTTGTACAGCCCGGAATCCTTCAGACTTTTAAGTTCTTCATCAATCCAGTTCAATTTGGTTGACATGGTTTCACCTCTTTTTAGTGGTGAGAGTGTTTCCAAATGCGCTACCATTATACCTTTAGAAAAAGGTTGGATCAGTACCTGCTGGCAGGCAATCCCCTTACTCGAGGGAAACTTCCCACAGATGCACATGGGCAATTTCGCCATCGTGGGTGTTGAGGATCTCGATTTCAAGCGTGTCAATTAACAGGGTCTGCTTGAAGGTGAGCGGAATCGCTCGGATGGCAGGTGCGCGTTCCGCTTCCTCTGAGATTATGGAGAGGGTCTCCTCATCGTGGATGGCCATTACCGTCATCCTTGTGGGGGTGCCCCCGATCCAGAGAGTCACCTGGTTGATCTTGATCGGCTCAGGAAAGCTTAGCACCAGCCGCATGGGATTGGCTTCCAACGTACGGGTGACCGTGGCTAGGTCCCCGTCAAATGCGTGGATAATCTCATTCATATCCAATGTGGGATAACTGACTCTGACCTTCTGGTAATTGATCGTAACGAATTCGGTTTGCAAGGCCTGACGGGCTTCTCTCTCGGCCGCAAGAATTGCTTCGATGTCGTCCACGTAATCCAGGTGTACAAAGAAGAAACCCTCGCTCCCATCTGGATAAGGGATGACTTCTGTAATAGTGATGTTGTCAAATTTTCCGGAGTCGCGGATGTAATCGAGGTCTTCCTGGGTCATAGTAAACAGCATTGATCGGTCCAGCGGACGGACTTCCAGCCCCCAGACATTGATGTTCCCCAGGCGCAGGTTCCCCAAGTCCCCTGCAAAAAAACGCATGACCACGTCCGGGCCGTTTGCCCAGGTGGAGCTGACGAACACGGTTGTTTCAGGCTGGGTCAGGGCGATTTCATTCGCTCGGGAAAAGACTTGCTGCCCGCCATACTGCATCCCGCCCAGGCCGTAATCGGTATACCAGGTTGGCCCGCTGCGGAGCGCATCACCGAGGATCCAAAAGCTGAGGGTGCTTAGGAAGAGGAAAATGACTGCAAAGAGATAACTGTTTT
>Ga0334900_1003204_pt1 | contig 13084 bp, 17 predicted proteins | sample GraSluR3_MG_2_FD_207231 | JGI IMG/M metagenome (GOLD analysis project Ga0334900, IMG submission 207231) | Sludge microbial communities from methane-producing bioreactor in Wageningen University, Netherlands - Granular Sludge_31_08-R3 | ecosystem: Engineered > Bioreactor > Anaerobic >...
ATGAAATAGGCAAAAAAGCAAAACATAATAATGATCTTTATTATGTTAACGAAAAAAATATTTTGATTTTGAACAAAAAAAAGATTGACAAATTGTTTCTCGAAAAAAAAGTACCGGTAGCCCAACAACATGCAATAGCCTTACAATTGGCGGCTCAAGTTGCTGAATTAACGATAATAAAGCAAGAAAAAACTAAAAGTGTTTTTGATATTCAAAATCCTCAAGCTTAAATTTAAGATAGCATATTTTGTCTTGTTTTCTTTGTGCCTTTTTTTTGGTTGTTTAATAATCTTTCACCACTTTTTAGAAGATTTTTCATTTTATTGTCAAAAGGATAATACAGAGTATCTAGTGAATGATTGCGAAAAGCAATGCCAAGATTGTCATTATATAATTGTGTATAAATCTGACCTCGGCTATGAAGAACCCCTATTTTACTAGTAAAATCAAAATATTCTCCTTCGTCATATAATACATGTAAAGGAATATTGTGTTGTTTGTTAATATTGAGGAAAAATTGTCTTTCTGTTTTGTCTATTGAAGCCGAAATAAACTCACTTAAATTACCTTGTGCATCATTGTTTATAAAAAATACTCTTCTTATGCCATCAGGTGTTGTCTGTGGAATCAAGAGGCAAGAATCACGAGTTTGAGATTCTTCAAAATTTGTATTGTAAAAATCACTGTCAACTAATTTGAAACGAATTTTCATAACAGGATATTTTTTATTATCCTTATCTCTTAGTCCGCAGAGAGGTTCGATGTAAGATTTTATAAAACGGGCAGGAATTTGTTTTGATTCTTTGGATAGCATATTGTTGTGATTATTATAACACAACAATATTAATTACTTTTCCCATTCCCCTGTCTCTTGGTTGTATGACCCAGCTTGCTGAGTAGCATAATAAAAACAAGAATTATCAACCAAAGATGGCGGGATGTTTTCTTGAATGACTACTTCGCATTCCCACTGATCTTGGGTACTTAAGATTTGTTGCCAAAGATCATTTTCTTTTTTCCAAATAGAAACATGACCACCTTGATTTTCACCAATGGTAATAAGGGCAAAATCACCTTCGGCTTTTTTGACTTCAACGGTAATGGCAGGATCGTTGTCGGGATTAATGGTAGATAATAATTCTTGCTTAATGCTGTCAGTTAAATCAGGAGTATTTTGATTATCGTCTGATTGTCTCAAATCAGTATTGAAATAGAAAAAGAAAAAGATAATCAAAAGGAAAATAATGAAGACGGTGATGAGTTTATTATTTTTTTTCTTCATAAAAAAAGAATAGCATAATTAATAAAAAATATCTATTTTTTTGGTTAAGTAAATAACTTAATTAACCAACCAAAAAGACTACCAACTTGCTCTTCGGCTTGAATTTGGTCTTCTAGAGCAGTATTTTGTTCGACAAGAGATTGAGTTAATTCTTGAATCTGGTTTTCTTCGGCCTGGTTAGTAGTTTCATTTTGTAATTCTTGTAATTGTTGAATTCTTAATTGATTTTGCTCCATTTGTTGCTGAAGATTTTTGATAGCTTTTTGATCTGCACCAAAAAGTTTTTTCATTAATCCTTGACGAGCATTTAATTTATGAATTTGACCTTCTATTTCTCCTTGTGCTTGTTTTTGCTCTTGAGCGATAGTTTTGACTTGTTGACCAATACCCTTATCACTTTTTTCTTCCTCAAGTATTTCTTCTACTTTTTGACTAACTATACTCATATTTTGTCTGGCGACATCACTCTTATTTTGGCTGCCTTCATTGGTCTGGAGGCTCTCTTGGGTATTAACATTTAACTGACTTTCTTCACCAGCATTTTGGGTCTTAACTTGATTTTGGACTTGATTGCCTTGATTTTTACCTTGAGCTAAGATATTGCCAGGAATAAATAAACTAACTAAAAACAGTATCAAAATTGTTGTTATATTTTTCATTTTTTTAATCTCCTTACCTTAATCTTACACTTGTTTTAAATTAATGCAAAATATGGGGTCAAAAATTATAATTTTAATATTGCATCTTGTCTTAAAAATTTTGCTATACTTAATTTTAGGTAAACAATTTAAATTATTAATTTAATTTTAAAAATATAAAGTGGTTAAAAAATTTGGATTTGTAATTTGGATAGCAATAATTATTTTGATTGTCCTAAGACTTCCCTCTCTTTTTGAAAGTTTTTGGTATGGTGATGAGGGTATTTATGCGGCAGTTGCCGATGAAATTAGTCAAGGTAAACTACTTTACAATCAGGCCTGGGACCACAAACCACCTTTACTCTTTTGGATGTTTTTACCAGCAGCAATTATTGGCTGGGGAAAAGGTTTTGTACTATTGAGAGTCTTCAATATTTTGCTTGGGGTGCTATCTCTTATTTTTGTAAATCAAATATTAAAAAGAAAAGTTAGTCATATACCAAGACTAATTTCACTTGTTTTTTTGGCCTTTCTTTTGGGCTCAACTATCCTTGAAGGAAATATATTAAATGCAGAGGTTATCTTTATGGCCTTTAATTTGGGGGCTATTTTGCTGTTTGTTTTAAAAAAGAACTTTTACTTGGCAGGCTTTTTGGCTTTTTTGTCTTTTATCACCAAGGTCCCAGGTTTCGTTGAATTGGCAATGGTTTTTGTAGCTTTTGCTTTTATTTACTTTAAAGAGAATGGTTTTAAATTTATTTTCCAATCAGTAGCAAAAATGGCAGTTGGTTTTTTGATTCCAACAATAGTAATGTTGCTCTATTTTTTCTCAAAAGGGACTATCCCCGATTTTATTTATGCCAATGCTACCTTTAATCAAATTTATTCTTTACATCAAAATAATTATTTTGAAATTTTTGGACTCCAATTACCAAATACTTATTTACAATTGTTTAGCTTTGTATCTATTTTTATCTTGGGGACAATCTTGTATTGGAAAAAGAAAATTTCGAGTTTTGCTTATTTTGCATTAACACTTTTTGTGGCAGAAATATTTGCTAGTTTGCTTTCGGCAAAAAATTATGGACATTATTTTTTGCAAATTCTTCCTGGAGCCACCCTGTTGCTTGCTATCGTTATCCAAAATTTTAAAAATATTTTTAAAATAAAAAATATCCTCTTAATTTTGATGATTGTTTTATTTTTGATTCCAAGTATTTTGGTCTTCAAAAAAGGTGGAAAAGTAGCCGTCCACGCCAATCTAGTTAAATACTATCAATCATTTTTTGAAGGATATTTGTTAAATAAGCCATCGGCTAAAGAAAAATTTTGGTGGGGACGACAAGAAGAAGTGGTAAATATATCAAAATATATTGATGATAATTATGGCGATAAACTAGCTTATATTTATACTAGCAAACCTTGGATTGTTGCTTTGACAGATTTAAATTTAACTAATAAATATATGGTTTGGTTTCATCTGGAATATAGAGATGTCCACTTGAATGAAGATATGGAAAATATGAAGAAGGCTGAGATTTTTATACTTGATACTGAAAATCAATTACTCAAACCTGTTTTTGATTTGATAAATAATGATTTTAAAAAGATAGATAATTTTAATAATTTTGAAATATATACCAAAAAATAATGACTAAAAATAGAATAAAACCACCAAAAGAACTGGATCTCAAAAATGCCATTTATGAGGAGAGGTTTTTGTTTGAAAAAGCTCAAGTGCCAATAGTAACGGTTTCAGCAAGTTACAGGAAAGAATTAGCTGACAAATACCAGGCAATAGCACACACTCATTCGGATATTGTTTTTTCTAGAGCGCATTACTCTATGGCAGAGGCAATTAGACAACAGGCAATTTTAACTAAAAGAAAGGCTGTAATTTCTGATCCAATTAATTTTGTTTCAAAAGAAAATTGGAATAAAATTGAAACAACAGAAAAAATTGGAAAAATAATTGCGCGTTACAAAATCCTTAAAGATATAAAAGATAAACTCAACAGTTTGGTACGTCAAAGCTCACCAGTTGGTAAGGCTATCAAAAAACCACTACTTTATTTGACTCAAACAACTCGTTGCCCAATAATCTCTGTACATTATGAAACTGGAAATATATTGGTAAAAAATGGAAAAACTGTTATCCAGTGTATTACTGATCCACATATTCATCCGCAATATCTAGAATCTCTTCCGTCCCCCAACATAACCTTTGCTGTGTTTGATGAAAAAACCAAAGAAACTCTTTTAAGTGAAGCGAAGAGATTAAATAAAAAAATTGAAGATAAACAGGTGGTGGTAACAGGAGCTTTTATTGACCCTAGACTGAATAAGATTGGAAGACGAAAAACAATATTTAAAAAAAATGAACCAATTAATATTGCCATTACAACGGGAGGGCTGGGGACAAATCTGAAAGAAATTAAAAAGATATTGGAAAGCTTTGAAAAATTGCTTAAAACACCGGAAAAAATAAGACTTTTTCTTTATGCTTCAACTCATGCTGATTTTCGTAATTTTTTTGAAGAATATGCTAAAAAAAATAATATTAGAATCGGTAATTTGGATGATGAAGAAGCAAGAATTAGAATCCTCTATGATGATTCGATAATTGATGCTAATGAAAATTTGATTAAATATATGTTCCCTTGGGCACATGGAATAATTGCCAAACCAAGCGGAGATATGGCTTATGATGCAGCAGCGGCTGGTTGTTTTTTGCTTTTTTTAGAACCTTGGGGTAGCTGGGAAGAAAATATTCAAAAAATATTTATCAAAAAAAAGATTGGTTTTGATTTTAATACAGATAATGCTATTGGTCAATTTCAAAGTCTACTAAAATCTGGAAAACTTAAAAAAGCAATGGAAGAAACAAGTAAGATGGATTCTCTTTACCGAGATGGATGTAAAAATATTATTGACCTCCACGCCACGATGCCTTGTAAAAAAAATATTTAATCTTGAATGACTTGGATGCCAATCCCAATAACTCCAAAGATTTTTTCATCTTTTGGATTATAAAATTTATAGTAAACATCAACTCCTTCTTGTATAGACTTAGCATTGGGAATCACATTGTTTAAACCTTCTTTTGTCAACATTTCTTTAAAAGTTTTATATCTAGAAATATTAGTAACTTTTAATAAAATATCATTGATTTTAATGATGTCGCAAATTTTAAGGTTGCAATATTTATTTTTAGCTAATCTTCCTTCCACTGTTTTTTTTCCTTCTTTAACAAAAGTTAAAAATGGTTCTTGAACAGTTAACTGTAATTTGCAGTTTTTAGTCATAAATAAAAAATAGGTTTTAAATTTGCTTAATAATTTTAATTAGTTTTGGGAAAGTGGGTTGATTAAAATGACCTTTGTTTTTGAATGAAATTAATTTTGCTTTAGGTAAGATACTTTTGCATTTTTTGACCTGACAAAAAGGGACGACTTGGTCGTCTTGACTATGAATAAGATATATTTGCTTGTAGCAATTTAATTTGGAAACTAGTGATGAATTTAATTTAAAATTTCCCAAAGATTCACAAGTTCCTTCTTCATCAAAAGGAGCAGATATTAAAATAAGGGATTTTATTTTTGAAGAAATATTGTTTTGAGATAAATATTTGGCTAAAAAAATGCCACCAAGAGAGTGTCCGATTAAAATGAGATTGTTTTTTAATAAAGGTAAAATTTTTTCAAAAATAATTTTCCATTCTTGGTATTGAGCATTAGCTTTGTTGGGCATTTTGGGGATAAAAACTTCAAATTTTTTACCTAATTTTTTGTTAATATCCTCTTTCCAACTTTTTTGATTTTTTAATCTTTCTAAATCGATATCGCTATTTTTGAGATCGTAAAGATAGTCATTGTAATTGGAAAAAGTTGTTCCCCCGCCAATAATAAGAATTTGTTGTCTGGTCATAAGATATTTTAACAAAAGTGGTATGATATCTTTATACAAGATATTAATCGGATTATGAAAGAAAAATGTGTTCATTTTGTTTGTACAGGAAATACTTTTCGCAGTCGCCTGGCGAAGGCTTATTGTGATTCGTTGGGCTTGGACGATATAAAGGCTTCTTCAAGTGGTATTAGGGCAGAAAGAAATCTTGACGGCACGATTTGTTGGTATACACAAAAATTGATTGTGGAGAATAATTTAATCGATTTTGTTGAGCCAAAGTGGACACAAACAACTAGTGAAATTTTAAAAAATCAAGACATTGTTTTTTTTATGAAAAAAGAACATCTCGATTTTTGCCAACAAAATTTTTCTTACAATGCAATGAATTTTGAAGTTTGGAATATTGAAGATATTACTGAAGGAAAATCAGTTTTGGAAGTTATACAAAAAACAGAAAATATTTTTAATCAAATAAAATCAAAGGTTGATAAAATTAACCACTTCTTGGCTCATTAGGTCTTCGTTGGGTTGAAAACAATGAATAGCGTCGGGAATAAATATACCTTGAGAATCAGAAATGTCATTTAACAACATATCCATGGCTTTTTGAGAATTAGCGGGTTGACTACGAAAAAATTCAGGATCTTTGGATCCAACGATGATTTTGGTGGGAATTTTGATTTGTTTAAGCAGAGAAGAATCACGATTGGGATTATTGAATTCAAACATTTTGGTATATTTTCCCCAACTTTTTTGAGTATCGGATGATAAATTATCTGGAAGCCCATTTTCAAAGGGAGATAGTAATATTAATTTGTTAATTTTATCTTTATACTCCCCTTCCGAAAGATAGCTAACTACCTTAACAGTTCCCAAAGAATGACCCTGTAAAATAATTTCGTGATAACCTTCATCTAATAAAAATTTAATCCAAGCAGAAATGTCTAGATGGGCTTCTTCTAGTAATTCGTTCCAAGCACCAATGGTTTTACAATCACCATCAACAGTATTAAAATCAGAATTTTTATTGTTTCCACGAGTATTGACTGTCAAAAAAGCAATATCGTTTTGACTTAAATTTTTGATAAGACTATAAATAAAATTATTTTCATAAAAATTACCTTCAAAGCCGTGGATATGAAGTAAGGCAACTTTTTTGTCAGATGTTGGAGCGTAAAACCCGTGAAGATATAAACCGTCGGAGGTGGAGATTTGGATGAGTTGATTTTGTATAGTTATTACTTATTTTAACATTTTGGGATTAAAAATAAAATGATTTAATTTTGATATAATTTGATGAGTAATGAAAAAAAATATTATTATATTGATACTTTTATTTTCTTGTTTTTTGATTTTATATACAATTAAAAACATATCAAAAAATGGCGTTTCCATTACAAAAAAATTAGACTCAAATTCTAGAATTGTAAAAATAATTAATTTTCCTAGAAGTAATAAAGAAGATAATGGTGAAGCATTTGAAGAAGAAAGGGATGGTTTGAATAATTTATTTAAGAAAAAAAATAATATATTAAGATGCACAGATATTAATAAGATTGTTTATCCTCGTCTTATAAAAATTGAAAATTCTGATTCTTCTAATAATGAATGTTACATTTATGGTAATCATAAATACGATTTGATAAAAACAAGCAATAATCAGAATCTTGACTATGACGAATATGTTTTTAAGGAAAATGATCAAATAATTATTGAAACGAAACTTGACAAATGGGGTTCATCTAATAGTTTTGAAGGGTATATAATTGATGGTTTTCCGGTTTTTTCTTTTAATGAATTTCTTTCTGAAACTAATTCCGATTTGAGAGAAATTAAAAATATTTATTATAAAGGAGAGAATTATTCTAAAAAATACAAACTCTTGGCTACAACTAACTTATTTGAATATAATAATAAATTAGGATTTTTTGGTGGAGATGAATTTGGGGAATATATTTTTTATGATGATAAAAAATATTTATTGGATTTTGGTCTTATTATGTTTGAAAATTGTTGCATGAATCTTTACCAAGAAATGAGAATTTGTAGTAATGGAATTTTTTCTTTTTTATCTCAAAAAAATGGAGAACTTAATATTGTAGAAATAGATTTAAACAAATTGTAAATTACCATATTGTCATAATTTTGGATAGAATATAGTATGTCAAAATTATCACCTCTTTATGAAAAACGAAAACCATCAAATATTAGACTGGCAAGTATTGAGTTTGCCAAAAGAACTGATGGAGTAAAAGCTATTAGTGTAGCAATTGGAAATGTATCACTACCAATGCATCCTTCAATGATAAAAAGGATGGAAAATTTGCGAAATTCTGATAGTCCTTTTGTAGATGGAGTTGTAAAATATAGCGAAACAAGTGGCACTAAAGAGTGTAATCAAGCAGTTTTGCATATTTTAAAAGCAAGTGGAATAGATACAAAAGGTTTATTTTCTCAAATTACTGACGGGGGTAGCCAAGGAATGGAGTTGGTATTAGCCGGAACAGTAACCAAAGACAGACCTTTAATGCTTTTAAATCCTGCTTACTCAAATTATGCCTCTTTTATAGAAAGATTAGGGTTATCGACCATTTCTGTAAACCGTACACTGCAAAGTAATGGTGAATATACCTTACCTGACATGGCTAAAGTTGAGTCATTAATTAAAGAAAAACAGCCAGGGGCGATGGTTCTAATCCCTTTTGACAACCCTACGGGACAATTAATTCGTTGGGATGATTTTATAAAATTAGCTAAGTTATGTGTCAAATATGATATGTGGCTTATCAGCGACGAAGCTTATAGAGAACTGTATTATAAAGAAGTCAAAAAAATACCAAGTGTTTGGAATTTGAACGAAAATGAAGTTTCAGGAATTGCTGGAAGAAGAATTAGTCTGGAGACTGCATCTAAGGTTTGGAATGCCTGTGGCTTGAGAATTGGAGCAATAGTAACTGATAACCAAAAATTTCATGAGCAATGTGTAGCAGAACAAACAGCAAATTTGTGTGCAAATGTAATCGGGCAATATATTTTTGGAGCAATAAATAATGAAAGTATTGAAAATTTACAAGAATGGTTTAAGACACAAAGAGATTATTATTTTAAAATTAGTAAAATACTTGAAACTGAATTTAAAAATAATTTACCTAACGTAATTGTTTCAAAACCCCAAGCAGCTATATATTCTGTAGTTGATTTATCACCATTAGTAGGAGCTAATTTTGATATTACTAATTTTGTTTTGTATTGTGCCAAGGAAGGAAAAGTTGAAATTGAAGGGCAAAAATTGACTTTACTAGTAGCACCAATGACTAATGCTCAATTGCGAATTGCTTATGTATTACCGCCAGAAAAAATGAGACTGGTACCAAAATTACTCAAGGAATTATTGGAACAATACATGGTAAAAAATTCTTTGAGTAAATAGTTTTAAATATTTTTTGGATTAGAAATTAGATTGTTTTAAAATTTTCTTAGGGTTGGCTTTGATGATATCAGACCAATATTTTTCTTTACTTTTATTAAGAAAAGACTTCACAATTTGATAGCCAAGTGAATAACCAAGCCAAAGAGGATAATTATTACTTCCAAAAAAGACCTCTCTTTCTAGTTGGTGATTTTGTAGATTAAGTTTTTCTTTTAGGTTGGAAAAATATTTTTTACATTCTTCTGGAGAAACTGCTTTTGTCCAAGGTGATCTTTCTCCCCCAACGACTTGTTCTCTAAAATTTTCTGCAAATCCTTCAAAAATAATACTATCTAGTAACGATTTCCATTTGTGAAAATTATAGACAACAGAATGATTATATTCATGGGTAATGGTGTGTTTGAGGGCAGTTTCCCAATTTTTTCTACTAGGATTAAGATAAATTAAGATTGTATTTGCTTGTGGCGAAAAACCACTAACGCCGTTCATTTTGTTTTTGATAAAAGAATTAAAAGTTGGAAAAAGAAAAATTTTACTAGGTTTTGACGGAAGTTTTTTTTGACATTTTGACAAAGTATTGTTGACAATTTTGAATATTTTTTTGTTATTAAAAAAATATTTTGGTAATTCTTTATCGTCATTATTGTCAAAAAGTTGTAGTTGAAGATGATTTTTAAGATATTTTTTGTTTTTAAAACCAGCGAAACCGACGCTTGTTTTGCATAAATTAGAAATTAAGTTATTTACAAAAATTTCTTTATCTAAAATTTTGGGATTATAATCTAATAGAGAATAAATACGAGCTTTCATTATAAAAGAAGTATACCCCGAAATTGGAGTGATGGAAGACTAATTTGAAAAATATTTAGGTGCCGATTTCACAGTAATTATGTCAAATGGATAAAAAATTCTTTAAATAATAAATTCCAACAATAATAAAAATCACAGAAATAATTTTTCTGGTTATTTTTTCTACTTGAGAAACTTTAGAAAAAATTGAGCTAATTTTATTAGCACTAAAAGCTAAAATAAATGAAAAGATTATTACTGGCAATCCAGTACCAAGAGCAAATAATGGAGGTAGTAAAAGACTTTCGTTGGAATTTAAAACCATAGGGATTAAAACACCAAAAAATAAAACACCACTGTAGGGACAAAAGGCAAGAGCAAAAAGCATGCCCAAAAGAAGTGGTGATTTAATATTTTTGATTTTTGGATTATTAATTTTAATATTAATTTTGATAATATCGGCCATTACTAGGCCGATTAAAATTAAAACTGGACCAAGGGCTTTATCACCCCAACCTTGAAAAATTGAAGAAATGGAAAAAGATGACAAGCCAAAATAAATGAGGGTGGCAAGTAAAGTGTAGCTAATTCCCCTACCTAAGGTATAAAAAAGACCATTTAATAAAGTTTTTTTAGAACTTTTAATATCTTTGGAAATAAAAGCAATGGCAGTAATATTAGTTGCTAAAGGGCAAGGACTAATAGATGTCATTATCCCAATTAAAAAAGCGGATAAAACTGGAATATTATAGGTATCAATTAAATAATTTAGCCATTCCATAGTTATAGTAATTTTTTAATTTTAGATTCAAAATAAGTTTTGAATTTGCTTTCATAAGGAACATAGCGCCAGACATCAGTGTCCTCTTCTTTGAAAGTCTGACCATCTTTGGTGACTGTAATATAAAGTGAAGAACCGCTGACCTGATAATCTTTGGCTAGTTGTTTATTTTCTGACAAATCAATATTGATCTCTTTGAATATTATTTTTTCAGCATTAATTTCACTGGCAAATTTTTCATCAACAACGGATTTAACAAAATTACTAACATTAATGCAAGAAATACATCTTTGAGTAGTATGGAAAGTAAAGATTTCAATTTTTTCCGAGCCAGAAGGAAGAGAGGTTTTGATAACTGGATCCGGGCTTGTATTAACATAAACTACTTTTTCTTTTGATTCAAATGGTTTGAAAATAAAAAAAGTAAAAATTAAAAGGATAAGAATTGGAATTATAATAAAAAACTTTCTCATGTCTAAAAATAATTAAATAAATAACCAATCATGATAATTCCTAGGGTAACGACAGCAAAGAAAGAAATTAGTAATTTCATCTTCATGGCTTTTTTTAGAATTAAAGCTTCTGGTAGTGAAAGGCCAACAGTAGCCATCATAAAAGCGAGGGCGGTTCCAAAAGGAACTCCTTTGCTAATCAATACTTCCATTATGGGAATAACAGCTACAGCATTGGAATAAAGAGGGACGGCTAAAATAGTAGCCATAGGAACTGCCCACCAACTACCAATTTTTAAATAATTTTCAAAAAAATCTATGGGGACATAACCATGGACCACTGCCCCAATCCCTACTCCCAATAAAACATAGGGAAATATTTTTTTGGTTAGAGAAATTCCTTCAATCCAAAAAAAAGAGACTAAGCTCAAAAAAGCTTTGTCATTTTTTTCTTTGAGAGTAATTTTTTGAGATTTATTGATTATTTTTTTTAGAGAGTCATCAATATGATTTTCCAACTTTAATTTACCCAAAATAAAACCACCAATTGTTCCAATTAAAACCCCAGCAATAATATATTTAAGGGTAATTTTAAGACCAAAAAGACCAATAAAAATAGCAATTGAAGCTTCATTTATTAACGGTGAAGTAATTAAAAAAGATAAAGTTACTCCTAGGGGAATGCCTGCTGATAAAAAACCAACAAAAAGAGGAATTGACGAACAACTACAAAAAGGAGTAATAGTGCCAAAGAGAGAAGCCAGGAGATAATCAAAACCATACCATTTTCTTTTGGTTAGAAAATCTTTAATCTTTTCAACAGGTAAATAATGTCGGATTATGGCCATTAAAAAGTTAATAAAAATAAGTAGAATGCCAATTTTAATAATATCGTAGATGAAAAAATTTAGGGCATTATTAAAATAAGAGTCTTTATTTAAATTTAGCCAATCATTAGTTATAACATCGGCCAATAATTGAACAGGGTAAAAAATATCCATCCTATGCTTAGTATTTTTTAATAATTTCTTTAATTTTTTCCAAATTACCGGAACCAGTCATGGCTAATTTGTCATCAATGATTAAGGCTGGAGATTGCATAATTCCCATTTCAATAAGTTTTGATATATCAGTAATGTATTTAACTTCAGCATCAATCTCTAATTCTTTAACGGCAGTTTTGGTTAACTCATAAAGATTTTTACAAGTAGGACAACCTGATCCTAAAATTTGGATTTTCATATTTTTAAATTTGAAATAATAAATTAGTAATTCGCTTACCTTCATCAGTTAAAGAATAGTGAACCCACTTACCCACTTTTTTGTCTGAAACTAAATTAAAATCTTTTAAGTCTTTGAGATGATGAGAAATTAAACTTTGAGATAATTTTGTTTTTTTTATTAACTGGCAAACACAATTTTCACCTTGCTGAAGAATACATAGAATTTGCAAACGACTATTTTCGGAAACTATTTTAAGCAAAGAAGACAATTCCTTCGTTTTTTTTGACTTAGAACAATCAGAAGAACAACACTTATATGAACTCATATTCATATGATATTACTAAAATAATTATTTATCAATGAGTCAAATTAAAAGTGATTATATGATGACAGATTTTTTGATAAGGTGTAGAATATTAAATGGGGAAAGAAAGAACACCCGCGATAGTGCAGGCAGAAAGTATGTCTGGTTTGGCTGGTATAGAATTAACTCCTGATCAAACAAAAAAATATTTAACTTTGCGTGGAGACAAAAAAATGGCTCCTCTTTCTGACCAACAAATATTAATTATTTGCCTA
>Ga0334900_1003207_pt1 | contig 13065 bp, 8 predicted proteins | sample GraSluR3_MG_2_FD_207231 | JGI IMG/M metagenome (GOLD analysis project Ga0334900, IMG submission 207231) | Sludge microbial communities from methane-producing bioreactor in Wageningen University, Netherlands - Granular Sludge_31_08-R3 | ecosystem: Engineered > Bioreactor > Anaerobic > Unclassified...
TTCCAAATCGAGGGCTCTTTGGCAAGCTATACCAAGTTCCCGTTGATGGTGGCAGAAACCTATTGATATCAACCGCAGGGTTCCAGCACGCACGCTTCGACAGCAATGGGGAGCGCATAATATTCCAAGACCGTAAAGGCTATGAGGATGAGTGGCGTAAGCACCATACCTCATCGGTTACCCGCGATATCTGGATTTACGACATTAATAAGGAGGAGTACACCAAGGTAAGCAATTACGAAGGCGAAGATCGCGAACCCATATTCACTGCCGATGGGCAATCGTTCTACTACCTTAGCGAGAAGAATGGACATCAAAATATTTTTAAGCGCTCGCTGGGCGAAAGCCCAACCGAGGTACAGCTCACCCATTTCGATAATCATCCCGTAAGGCATCTAACCCGCGCCAACGATAACACCCTTTGCTTTACCTGGAACGGGGAGATCTATACACTTAAAGAAGGTGGACAACCAACTAAAGTTACCGTGCACGCTCCGTTCGACTTTAGGGGTAAAGACGAGAAGATCCTATCGGTAAGTAGCGGTGCAACCGAAATGGCGCTATCGCCCAATGGTAAGGAGGTTGCCTTCGTTTTCCGTGGCGAGGTGTTTGTAACATCTACCGAAGGAAATACAACCAAACGAATTACCAACACCCCAGAGCAGGAACGTATGCTTAGCTGGGCTCCCGATGGCCGCACCCTATACTACTCCACCGAGCGCGGCAATAGCTGGGACATATACAAGGCAACCATTGTACGCAGCGAGGAGCCCTACTTCTTTGCTTCAACCTTAATACAAGAAGAGCCAGTAATTGCAACCGAGAAGGATGAATTCCAGCCCATGGTTTCGCCCGATGGCAAGAACATTGCCTACCTCGAAGAACGTAACACCCTCAAAGTATTCAATATCGAGAATAAATCAAAAAAAGTTATTATCCCCGAAGGGAATAATTTCTCGTACCGCGATGGCGATCAGGACTACACCTGGAGCCCCGACAGTAAGTGGCTGGTAGCAAGAAGTTCCATGGGATTCTACGGTGCATCCTACCTGGTTGCATACGATATTGCCAACCCGCAAACGGAGCACAAGCTAACCAACAGCGGTTTCTCCGACGGCAATCCAATTTGGACAATGGACGGAAAAGCAATGCTATGGGTAAATGATAAGGATGGCAAAAAACCTTTGGCATTTCAGGGTGCGCGAGAGGTAGATATTTTCGCCATGTTTTTCGACAAGGAGCAATACGATCGGTTCATGCTGAGCAAGGAGGAATTCGACCTATTAAAGGAACGTGAGGACAAGGAGAAGAAGGAAAAGGATGGTGATGATAAAAGCGATGATAAGAATAAAAAGAAAGCTGCCAAGAAGAAGGACGACACCCCAAAATGGATACCCGACTTCAAAAATGTTGAGGACAGGAGGGTGAAACTAACACCAGGATCGGTAAATCTGGCTAGCTTCAACGTTTCCCCAAAAGGTGATAAGCTTTACTTTATGGCTCGCTACGAGAAGAATTACGATATATGGGAAGTTGACACCCGCACCAAGGAGCTAAAATCGTTGGCCAAGCTAAATGCTCGCCGTGGCGGCCGTATGGAAATTAGTGAGGATGGAAAAACGCTATTCGTTCTTGCCAACGGCAGAATTCAAAAAGTAGACACCAAAAACGGTAAGGTTAGCCCAGTATCAATTAGCACCGAAATGGTGCTTGATGCAGTTGCCGAGCGTGAGTATATATTCCATCATACTTGGCGTCAGGTGCAAAAGAAGTTTTACGACCCCAACCTGCACGGCATCGACTGGGATATGTACCGCGATGCCTACGCCCGATTCCTGCCTCACATCAACAACAATTACGATTTTCAGGAGCTGTTAAGCGAAATCCTAGGCGAGCTAAACGGATCGCATACCGGTGGGCGATACTCGCCACGCCATGAGAATGGCGATGCCACCGCATCGCTTGGCCTTTTCTACAACGAGCAGAAAGGCGGAAACGGCCTTGAAATTACCGAGGTAATTAAGGGTGGACCACTCGACAAGGCCGACAGCAAGGTTAAAGCTGGTCATATCATCGAAAAGATTGATGGCGAAGCCATAACTGAAAGCCTCGACTGGAATTTACTACTTAACCGCAAAGCCGATAGAAACGTGCTACTTAGCCTATACGACCCCGCCACCAAGCAGCGATGGGACGAGACGGTTAAACCCATATCGTATGGAGCTGAGAACGGATTACTGTATAACCGCTGGGTTGAAACCATGCGCGACATGACCGAGCGGCTAAGCAACGGCCGTGTGGGCTATGTACATGTAAGGGGGATGAACGATGGTAGCTACAGAACCGTTTTCGATGAGGTGCTGGGTAAGAATGCCGATAAGGATGCGCTAATTGTTGATACCCGTTTTAACGGTGGGGGTTGGCTACACGAAGACCTGTCGAACTTTCTTGACGGCAAACCTTACGCCACATTCAGACCCTATGGGTACATTGCAAAAGGTGGCGAGCCTCGCGACAAGTGGGCCAAACCCAGCGCAGTGCTCATGAGCGAGAGCAACTACAGCGATGCACACGCATTCCCCTACGCATATCGTGCCAAGCGAATTGGCAAGCTAATAGGCATGCCCGTGCCGGGCACTAGCACTGCCGTATGGTGGGAAACGCAAATTGACCCAACCATTGTGTTTGGCATTCCAATGATTGCATTCTACGGCATTGAGGAGGACAGACCCCTAGAGAACCTTCAGCTGGAACCAGATGTTAAGGTAGAAAATCCGTTCGAGAAAGTGCTTTATGGTGAAGACAAACAGCTAGAGAAGGCTGTGGAGGAACTACTAAAAGAGATTTAAACATAAGATAATGAATACAGTAAAAAGGGTGGCCAGTTTTTGGCTGCCCTTTCTTAGTTGGCTACGATTATTTACCCTATAACCCCACCACCATTCAGATTCTCCAATAAAATCTTAAAGCCAAGTCCAAGTAATACCAGTCCACCAACAATCTCCATACGCTTGCCAAATCGCAGCCCAGCCTTCTTTCCAAAAAGCATACCCAGCATAGCAAATAGGTAGGTGGCAAAACCAATGATTAGTATTGCCTGAAAAATATTAACCTCGATAAACGCAAAGGAGAAACCCACCACCAGCGCATCAATACTGGTAGAAATAGCCATTCCAACAATTACAATAAACTTAAAAGGATTTACTGGATTCCGCTTCTCCTCCGGCTTAAGGCTCTCAACTATCATCTTTATCCCAATCCCCGACAACAAGGCAAAAGCCAAGTAGTGACCAAGCCCATTGGTGAAAACAACCAGCTGCTCGCCTAGTATCCATCCTGCTAATGGCATTGCCCCTTGAAAAAATGCCATGACCAATGCCAGCCAAGTGGCTTGCCAAAACCTGATTTGGCATCTCATAACACCTATCGACACCGAAACAGCGAAAGTATCGAAGCTTAAACCAATGGCCACAAGGGTTAAAGTGGGTATATCCATTTATTATCTAGAGTTGAGGTCTGCAAAAGTACTAAAATATTATAGTCATACCAGAATTAAGATCTACCTTAACACTTCACCGTACATTGCTTTGGGGATGGAAGATATTGATTTCTTATCACAAGTGTTCATTTGCGAACACTAAGTGTTCATTCCCACACAATAAAACTGGGCATCAGTTCTGTTGCACCCTCATTGGTACCCCTGAGTAGCTGAGCATTAGCCAGAATGGCACGCAGGTTGAAAAACATAATCTCGTACAATTTCAACAAATAGAACTATGCTAAAAAATTATTTAAAAACAGCCTACCGGAATATAATCAGGGAAAAGTACTACACAATGACAAACATTGTGGGTTTAGCAGTTGGAATAACTTGCTGTGTACTAATACTTCTATTTATTAACCATGAATCTAGCTACGACAATTATCATACTAAGGCTGACAGGCTATATCGTTTATACATTGACGGAAAGTTTGGGGATAACCTGATAGGATCATCGAAAACCTCTGCCCCAATTAAGGATGCCTTTGAGCATGAAATAGCCGAGATAGAACAGGTTACTCGACTTATGGAATCTATTCGACCTGTAGTCCGCAAAGATGAAGACTCATTTATTGAGGAGAATTTCTTTTACGCCGACTCCAACTTCTTTAGCACCTTTACGGTTGAGGTTATAGAGGGGAACCCCAAAACCGTGCTATCCAAGCCAAACTGTATGGTGATAACCCGAGAAATGGCAAAAAAATACTTTGGTGACGAAAATCCTATTGGCAAATCTTTAACAGTAAATAGTTATGAGATAGAAATAACTGGGATTACAGAAAAAATGCCCTCAAATTCTCATTTTCAATACAATTTTTTAGCTTCATTAACCACAATGGGTGTTGATAGCTGGCAAAGCTGGCTAACAAGCAATCTATACACATACGTTTTGCTCAAGCCTGGAGTCAACCCCAACGACATTTACCCCAAATTTCATAATATGGCTTACAAGTACGTAGGGCCTGAAGTACAGCAAGCTATGGGGATTGATTTGGAAACATTTGAGAAGATGGGAAACTCCTACGGATTCTTTCTCGAGGCTGTTCCTGATATTCATCTTTACTCCAACTTGGATCATCAGATAAGCGCAGGAGGTAATATTGCTTATATATACTTCTTTTCAACCATCGCCCTTTTTATTCTAGCAATAGCTTGCATCAATTATATGAATTTGGCTACAGCAAAATATTCGAACAGAGCTAAAGAAGTAGGAATTAGGAAGGTAGTGGGAAGTGGTCGAAAAAAACTCATTATACAGTTTCTTTTTGAATCGATTATAGTTTGCCTAATTGCTGTACTTATTGCTATGACAGCAATTGAGATTGTTCTACCGCAATTCAATTACTTAACGGGTAAGGATTTGTCACTTTCCTACTTTGACAATTGGTTTATTCTCCCTGCATTCATTGTTTTTGGCACTTTTGTAGGGATACTTTCTGGAATTTACCCAGCCTTCTTCATGTCATCCTTCAAGCCCATTGTCGTACTAAAAGGCCAGCTCAACTCTAGCATGTCAAGCAGCCAATTCAGAGGAGTCTTGGTAGTAGTTCAATTTGCAATTACCATAGCGCTTTTTGTAAGCACTTTTGTAGTAACCCAGCAGCTCAACTTCTTCAAATCTAAAGATCTAGGATTCAGTAAAGAGGGAGTTGTTGTTCTTAAACGCACCCATACACTCGGTGATAAATACGGCGCATTTCGTGAAGAACTCCTCAGTTCGCCTGACATAATAGATGCCAGTTTCTGTGATGCTTTACCCGGATACAGCTACAATGGCACAACCGTTTCTGTTGAAGGGAAACCGTCAGAGGAGATGGTGCAAACAGGTATCGTTAGAGCGGACGAGAACTATATTCATACCCTAGGAATTCAACTTGTAGACGGGCGATACCTTAGTAGTAATTTTAGTACCGATCGAGAATCTATAGTAATAAATCAAAAAATGGCTAGCATGGCAGGCCTTTCCGAGCCGCTAGGGAAAAGGCTACTTATCCCATACTTCAATGGAGACAAAGTAACACCGGGCACCATCGTTGGGGTTATGCCAGATATCTACTTCGAGTCGTTACACAAAGAGACCAAACCAATGGTTTATGCCCTAAACTCAGGAGCCGATTGGCTTATGGCAATTCGGTTTAGAAAAGATAACATCACAAATTCGCTTAAACACATTGAAAGCAAATGGAAGGAGTTTAATCCCAACCAGCCCTTCTTATACACTTTTCTAAATTCTGATCTGGAAAAACTATACAAAGAGGAGGAGCGAACAAGCAAAATCTTTAGCCTTTTCTCAATCCTTGCCATTTTTATTGCTTGCCTTGGCCTTCTGGGTATGGCTTCGTTCGCTGCCGAAAAAAGAACAAAGGAGATAGGGGTACGAAAGGTACTTGGGGCTGAGAATAAATCAATATTTATTCTCCTCTCGAAACAAGTAATCATGCTCGTTATTTATGCTGCCCTTTTTGCATCACCCATAGCATGGTTCGTCATGAAAAATTGGCTTAATAACTTTGCTCATCGAATTGACATTGCACCCTGGATGTTCTTCGCATCAATATTTATTGCATTTGCCATTGCGCTGCTAACCATAAGCTACCAAGCAATAAAAGCTGCAACCGCCAATCCAATCAGATCATTGAAATACGAGTAATTTCATTCCCAATACCATAATAAAAGGGGCGATAAAATAATGTCGTCCCTTTGTTATTTTAACACTTTACACGTTAACATTGTGTGTTTTGGTGTATTTTTGAGGCATTGTTTAGCTTAGTAAAAAAAATATGCAGCGAAACCTAAGAATTACAGCGATTACCCTTTTGCTAATTAACAGCATTGGCGCCCTTTGGGGTGGAGCAGGTCTTATATACGACCCTTCAGGTGAGTTTATGCAGATGCCCCTCGATTTCCTCACCCATTCCCCTTTCAATAGCTACTTGATACCGGGGATAATCCTATTTACGGTTAACGGCCTGATGTGCCTTGCGGCAGCCATTCTAACCATCCGCAAGTGGAGTTATCATCCACAGCTTATCATTTTGCAGGGAGCACTACTTGCGGGCTGGCTCTCGGTTCAAATCATAATGATACAAGTTTTTTACGCACCTTTGCATTTACCCTTTTACCTTATTGCACTTGCATTGATTGTGTCGGGTTCAGTTTTATTAAGAGCAAAACCAGCATAACACAAAGTTAAACATTAAGATACACTCTTTAAAACCCTACGCCATGAAACCAACCATCCTACTGGCTTTTGCCATAATGATATCGTCAATCGTCGTTGGCGAAACGCAAAAGAATGTTGAGTCGTCCATAAAGCACGTAACCGTATACCAGGTTGGTGCGCAGATAACTCGCAAATCGGAGGTAAAAATTGAAAAAGGCATCACCGAGCTCCAATTCAGCGGGTTGCCCCAGGCCATTAACCCCGAGAGCATACAAGCAGCAGCCGATGCTGGGGTAACCATCCTATCTGTTACCCATGCCATCGACTACCTGAATAAGCAGAAGGCCACCGATCAGGTGCTGAAGCTCGAGAAAAGGCGTGAGGTGATAAACGACAGCATCAACATCCATAAAAACCTGCAGCGGATTTACGCTCAGGAAAAGGATATGGTTATCGCAAACCAAGCCATTGGTGGCGATAATGGAATAAGCGCTGCCGACCTGGAGAAGATGGCCGTATTTTTCCGGAATCGACTTTCGGAGATTGAGAGCCTTCACTACCAGCAAACGCTCAGAATTCGTAAGCTACAACGCGAGATGGTTACCATTACGCAGCAGCTGCTCGAGCTTAACGCGCAAATTGATATGCCCACCAGCTTGGTTAAGGTTAAGGTTAGCAGCGAAGCGGCTAAAAACGCCAAAATGGAACTTCGCTACTTTATTGCCGATGCCGGCTGGAAACCCAATTACGATATCAGAATTGAGGATGTGAACTCGCCCCTCGGGCTTTTCTACAAGGCCAAGGTAAACCAGAACACAGGCGAGGACTGGAAAGATGTACTGCTTACCCTCTCCTCGGGCGATCCATCCATTAGCAACTATAAACCCGAACTCGATGCTTACTTCCTAACATTCGATAACTTCTACAGCAAGAGGGATCCGCTTGAGGCTTCAAAACCTTACTCAGGAATCGTATCGGGAAGAGTTGTTGATGAAATTGGAGAGCCAATCCCCGGGGTTTCAATAATGATAAAGGGAACCACGCAGGGAGTTGCCACCGATATGGATGGCCGGTACTCCATTAAGGTTCCTAGCGCTAGTAGCACATTGGTTTACTCCTTTATTGGGATGAAATCGTTGGAACTCCCAGCTAGTTCCCCCGTTCGAAATGTTAGGATGGAAAGCGATAACGTGGCGCTCGAGGAGGTGGTTGTTACAGCTTATGGCGCCAGATCTGAAAATATGATGATAAGGGGTGTATCTAGTTCTGCTCCAAAAATGAATATTCAAATCCCTTTGGCCATTGAGAAGAGCCAGGTGGCAACCGAGTTTAAGATTGAAATCCCATACTCCATTCCCTCCGATAATCAAGCCTACGATGTTTCAATTCTTGAGTACACCGCACCGGCTCAGTACAAGTATGCTGCTGTTCCCAAGCTTACCACCGACGCATTTCTTATGGCCAGCATCCCCGATTGGCATCTCTACGAGCTGCTCGATGGCGATGTAAGCCTGTTCTTCAAGGGAATTTACCAGGGAAAAACCTACTTCGACTTAAGTTCCATTGAGGATACGCTTACCGTTTCGGTTGGGCGCGACCGCGATATTCAGATTAAGCGCGAGTCGAAGAAGGAGTTTTCTCGCCGTAGCGTAGTTGGATCCAATAAACGCGAGCAGCGCGTTTGGGAAATTTCGGTAAAGAATAACAAACCTTTCCCTGTGGATATTGTGGTTGAGGATCAGTACCCCATATCAAGGTTAAGCGATATAAAAGTTGAGCAGGTTGATGCCCCCGGGGCAACCATCGATGAGGCTACTGGCAAGGTAAAATGGAACCTTAATCTAAAATCGGGCGAAACCCGAACCCTGCAGATTAAGTACACTGTGCGATATCCACAGAATAGAAAACTGCTGGTGGAGTAAAGATTTTTCACCAACTATAATGGCTTTATGAAACTCTGCGCCTCCTTTGTGTTTATATTTCATTCCATCACAAAGAAGGCGCAGAAAACACAAAGCTATAACCCTACCATTTCCTTATAAACACTTTCCAGAGCAACGAGAGGTAAACCAGCTGCAAGGTAACACCAATTGCGCTAAAAAGCCCAAAGTGCCCAAAGCTGCTAATCTCTTCGAACGATCGGCAAACCCAAAAGGTGGGTATGGGTGCGAGCAGATATTTCAATTCTCCAGGGATAAAGAACTGGATAAAAGCAATAAATATAACAAAGCTAATACCCTTAAGTACAGCTGCCGCCTCAATTTTATTCGATGATATGCACAGCATCACAAAGGCCAAAATGGGCGCCAGTATCGACACACTGATAGACAGAACGATCATCTCATAAAAACCAATCGAAACAAGCCCGTTTAGTGCAAAAAAGAAGGTTCTACCACAAATTTAATGGACGATTTTAGGGTCGGAAGACCTCAAACCCCCGACTGAACGATGCAGTTGGGCAGGGAGGCTGGAAGATTATAGCATGCTAATTCTGTCTTCTCTCGTCATCCGCCAAAGAACATCGGTTTGCGAGACAGATGCCTTCTGTCTTCTGTCTTCAAACCCAAACCAAAACCAAAACCAAAGATTTAAGTTTGCTATAATTTACATAGTTTCCACTAGATTGGTAGTAGAACCAACAATTTTAAGTAAATTTGATATAGCTAAATATTAATCAGTTCCGCTAATAAAACATTGCTCTGCATGTGGAAAGAATGGTTTAGCTATACAAAATCGCAACGTTATGGTATACTAACCCTGGCGCTAATGGTGGTCGTGGTTGCATTTTATCCATTCGCTCACCAAACACTATTCACAAAACCCAGCCCGCTCCTCACCTCAAATAGCTTTCATAAGGTTGACAGCTTTTACAATGCGCTTACCTACTCCAAACCGAAGGTTGAAACCTCTTTCTCAATGTCTGAGGAGGAAAGGCCTGCAGCTGCGGTACCCGAAGAATTTTATTTTGATCCTAACACAGTGAGTACCTCGGAGCTAGTGAGGTTAGGGCTAACTCCTCGACAGGCCGCATCCATTGAGAACTACCGACAAAAGGGAGGTCTGTTTGCAAAACCAGATGACTTTGCCAAGATGTATGTTGTTAACAAGGATATGTTTGAAAGACTTAAACCCTATATCAAAATAGCACCTGCACCAGAGCAACAGCCAAAGGACTCAACAACTTATCCTCCTCAAGCCCAATTTGCCAAAACCGAATCAAAAATTTATATCGACCTCAACACTGTAGACACCCTCGAAATTACAAGAATAAGAGGGATAGGCCGCAGCTACGCTCGGAGGATTATCTCGTACAGGGAACGCCTTGGTGGGTTTTACAATACTAATCAGCTAACGGAAGTTTATGGCTTCCCTAAGGATTTGCTTTCATCTATTCAAGATCAAATCTGGGTTGACACGCTGGCCATCAATACAATTAACATAAACCTAGTGGACTACCAGGAGCTGAGGCGTCATCCATACCTAACGGACTACCAGGCAAAGGCAATTATTTACTATCGTGAAACAATGTCGAACTTCAGCAAAATAGAGGATATTAGAGCCAATAAGCTGATTGATGAGCAAACGTACCAAAGGATTAAACCATACCTCACCATAAACTAAAATCCATCTGCTATACAACTTTTTGTGCTAAGTTTAAGGTGCAAAATTTTATCTTTGCACTAAACTTAAGCATCATATGCAAAAAACCAAGTATTCAATCGTAGTTCCAGTATATAACCGTCCCGATGAAATTGATGAACTGCTAGAGAGTTTAACACATCAATGCTACAAGAATTTTGAGGTTATTATTGTTGAGGATGGCTCGAGTGAGCCTTGCGATTCTGTTGTGAAAAAATATGAGGGCAGGCTTTCGATTCAATATTACAAAAAGGAAAACACGGGGCCAGGAATAACACGAAACTATGGAGCAGAAAGGTCGGAAGGAGATTTCATCATCTTTTTCGACTCCGACTGTATAATACCAAGTGACTATTTTAATGAGGTCGAACTTGAGATCAACGCTAGGCCTGTAGATGCCTTTGGTGGCCCCGACAGGGCGCACGAATCGTTCAGCCCAATACAAAAAGCCATAAACTACTCCATGACCTCATTCCTCACAACCGGAGGGATTAGAGGGGGAAGGGAGCGAATGGATAAATTCTACCCACGAAGCTTTAACATGGGGATATCGAGGCAAGTTTTTGAGGATACAAAGGGATTCTCGACCTTACGATTTGGTGAGGATATTGATTTCAGCCTACGCATCATCAAGTCAGGGTTCTCAACCCGACTATTCCCCAAGGCGTGGGTTTACCACAAGCGCCGAACAGATTTAAAAAAGTTCTTCAGACAGGTTTACAACTCAGGGATTGCCCGGATTAACCTAAACATCCTTCATCCAGGAACCCTAAAGCTGGTTCACCTTTTGCCTTCGGCATTTGTTGTTAGCATGCTGATATTTGGCCTCTGTGTACTTATTTGCAAATACTCAATTCTTGTCCCCTTGGCATACTCGCTAATGGTGTTTATAAATGCCTGGGCAATAACAAAAAAAGTAAATGTGGCCTTCCTTAGCATTGGTGCTGCGTGGGTACAACTTTTTGGATATGGGTTAGGGTTCCTGCATGCTGTTTGGCACAGGGTAATCTTAAAAGGATCCATATTCAATGCTTTTGAAAAGAACTTCTACAAATAGAATGGGCAGCAAGCAATTGGACTAAAATTTGTTAGTGAAAGCCTTGTGCAGTAAACTATCACTTTAAATTACTATCTTGCATAAAAATCGGGCAATATGAGAAACTTACTCCTACTCCTTGCAGCTGCAACCCTTTTTGGATGCGGCAGCAACACAAACACCAACGAGTTTAGCATAGCTTCGGTTGCCGAAGATGCACCGCCAATGGCTAGAATGGCTGCCGATTCGTATGCCCCTTCCGAGAAAACCATTGAACAATCGCCAGAGCAGAATCAAACCGCTGGGCAGCAAAAAATCATCCGCAATGCCCATATCTCAATTGAGGTGGAGAACTATGAAGAATCGAGACCTAAACTCGACTCTATCGTAAGGATACATAAGGGCTGGATATCCTCAGAAAACTTGAATAACTACGAGTATCGCATAACAAACTACATTACCATAAGAGTACCATCAGCGTCGCTTGACCCAATAATAAACGACCTACATTCAATAGCCAAAAGGATAGAAAGCCAAAGCATACAGAGCACCGATGTAACCGAGGAGTACATTGATATTGAGAGCCGATTGAAAAACCAACGCGAGGTGGAGAAAAAATTTATTGGCTTGCTTAAGCGAACCGATTCCATTGATGAAATACTAAGAATAGAAAGCAAGCTAGCAGAAGTGCGTAGCCAAATAGAATCGATTGAAGGTAGGCTAAGGTACCTTAACAACAGGATAGACTACAGCACGGTAAACCTTAATATCTACCAAAAAATTGATTTTAAATTTGTCCCCGAGCCCATGGAAAGTTTCTGGGAGCGGCTTAAAACATCAATTCACAAAGGGTGGAAAGGTTTTGTTTCGTTTATTCTATTTCTCATTAGGCTTTGGCCACTACTAATAATTGGGTCACTCGCCACTTATGCATTTACCCGTTACAGAAAGAACAGATCGAAACCAAGCATCATCAAGCGAAAGGCCAAGCGTAATAATAAAAAGAGCACAAAACCATCAAAAGTTTCTGATACCAACTAGATAACACCAAGATATTTATGAAGTTTTTTTCAATACTCACTCTGCTATTCTGTAGCCTAGGAGCGTTCGCACAAACTAGCCAAGAGCTTATGCTAAAGGCAAACCTTATGCATGAGCAGGAAGATTATCAGGGAGCAATCAACACCCTAAACCAAGCCATACAGCTCGACCCTGTGAATAAGCACGCATATATCTTCCGTGGCGACTCTAAGGTGCAAATCGGCGATATTCAGGCCGCAATTGACGATTATAGCAAAGCGCTAGACATCGATCATCGCTTTGCCATAGCATACTACTACAGGGGTAATGCTAGGATGATGATACAAGACTTTGAGGGAGCCGTGTTGGACTATAACGAGCTGGTAAAAATTGCGCCACAGTTTGCCATGGCCTACAACAACCGGGGGTTGGCAAAGGGTCACCTTAAGGACTACAAAGGAGCCATATCCGATTTTAACCGTGCCATATCCATAGATGCGAGGTTTGTGATGGCCTATGTAAACAGGGGAAGAACCCGGGTTGATGTGTACGACCTACAGGGGGCAGTTGTAGACCTTAACCAAGCCATTGTGATTGACCCAAAAAATTCGGAAGCCTACTACTACCGTGGGCTATCCAAAATTCTTCAAGGGTTGAAGAAGAATG
>Ga0334900_1003218_pt1 | contig 13024 bp, 10 predicted proteins | sample GraSluR3_MG_2_FD_207231 | JGI IMG/M metagenome (GOLD analysis project Ga0334900, IMG submission 207231) | Sludge microbial communities from methane-producing bioreactor in Wageningen University, Netherlands - Granular Sludge_31_08-R3 | ecosystem: Engineered > Bioreactor > Anaerobic >...
ATGAGCTGGAGAGCGGCATCATCCTCGATCTGGGCCGCAACGACGTGCACTATGAGCTGGGGGTGGGCTTCGACCACTACTTTTACTTCTTCAAGTTTTCCACCGAGATCAAGATGTCGTTCGGGCTTTTCGACCTCAAAAGGCAGTATGGCGACCGGGTCACCTATATAGAGCCCATCTCCCGGCTCAGTTCCCGGACCATCATGGTGTCTTTCCTTTTCGAATAGCCTGATTCAGCCGCCCCTCCTCAGTTTGCTGTAGAAGTCCCATACGACCATGCCGGCCGTCACGGCAATGTTCAGCGAGTGCTTGGTCCCGAATTGCGGGATCTCCACGCAGCCATTACACAGGGCCAGGGCCTCCTCCCCCACCCCCCTGAGCTCGTTCCCGAACACCAGGGCATAAGGGGTGCCCTGCACGGGCCGGAAATGCAACAAATTGTTGCTGCCGCGGGCCTGTTCCACGGCCAGCACGGCAAAGCCTTTCTCCTGATATCGTCGGATGGCGTCCACCGTATCGGGAAAGTATTCCCAGTGAACGGACTCGGTCGCCCCCAGGGCCGTTTTGTGGATCTCGCGGTGCGGGGGGGTGGCCGTGATGCCGCAGAGGGCGATGCCTTCCAGCAGGAACGCATCCGCGGTACGGAACACCGAGCCGGTATTCATCATGCTGCGCACATTGTCCAGAATGATGGCAAGGGGAAACTTCTCAGACGACCGGAAGGCTTCCGGACTCTTGCGCTGCAGTTCGTCCATGGACCATTTCCTGTTCATTTTTCTATGGATGCGGCTTGTTCCAGCAATTGCCGGACCAGGCGGGGGGTTCCCTCGCCGGCCCTCTCCCGGATGAATGTCCCTCCCGCGATTTGCGCCATGCCCGGATCGTCCGGATCGATCAGGTAAACGGGGGTTCCGGACCGGACGTAATGGACCAGCCCGGCGGCCGGGTACACATTGAGCGAAGTGCCGATGATGATCAGAATATCGGCCGTGGTACAAAGCTCTGAGGCGGGACCGATCATGGGGACGGGTTCCCCGAACCAGACGATATGGGGGCGGAGCTGGGAACCCAGCCTGCACCGGTCTCCTTTTTTCAATTCCCAGCCCGCCAGCGTTTCCACCAGACGCTCGTCCAGGGTGCTGCGCACCTTCCTGAGCTCCCCGTGCAGGTGCATGACCTGTGCAGAACCGGCCCTTTCGTGCAGGTCGTCGACGTTTTGGGTGATGATGCGGACGTCGTATCCTTTCTCCAGGTCCACCAGGGCATGATGGGCCGCGTTGGGCCGGGCCTCCAGCAACTGTTTGCGGCGCTGGTTGTAGAACTCCAGGACCAGCTCCATGTTGCGTTCCCAGGCCTCCGGGGTGGCCACCTCCATGATGTCGTATTCCTCCCAGAGCCCCCCGCTGTCGCGAAAGGTCCGGATCCCGCTTTCGGCGCTGATGCCGGCGCCGGTCAATACCACGACTCTTTTTTTCTTCATCAATTCTCCGGTTCTGTTTGCTTGTCCGGGGCGGATGGCAGTCCGGCAATGGCCCTTGCCGGATCACAGGCCGGCACCCCATCTGCAGGATGGCAGGTCGGAAATCCCCGGCTGACGGAGGGCTTGCCGCCCTGGGCAAAAATACAAAGAAATTGGCCCCCTGCCGGCGCCCCGGGGAAAAGGCCGGCCATTGAAGAAATTTTTATTTAATCTCATTTTAAATTATTCCGTTGACGGCAGGCCGGATTCCCCATCTGGTTAAGGCCCTGCGATCCCCCGGGCTCACAACATAAAATTTATGGCTTAATATCAGGTTATATTTATATATTTGTATGCCTGTTTGACTTTGTTTATATAAGGAATTTTTTCTATAGTTGCAATGTGCAGGCCCGGGCTGTCCTCCACCGCCCGGCCTGGCGGTCCACACAAATACCCTCAAGGATGAAGAACATCGTCACTTTTGTGTTGTCGGTCGTCGTGCCCCTGGTCATCATCTCCCTGGTCCTGCGCGATGCAGCCCGGGAGAACACCCTGCTGGCCGAACTCAAGGAGGAACATGCCCGGCCCCACATCCCTTCGGTCGACCACAGCAAGCATGCCGACCTGCAGCGCGACTTTGACAACCCCCACGAGATCACGGCCACCTGCCTTTCCTGCCATACGGAGCGGGGACAGGAAGTGCTGGGCAACGCCCACTGGAACTGGGAGCGGGAAGCCTATATCGAGGGAAGGGGGATCACCTACCTGGGCAAGAAAAACCTGATCAACAACTTCTGTACGGGCATCGCCTCCAACGAAGGCACCTGCAACCGCTGCCACATCGGTTACGGCTGGAGCGACAACAGCTTCGACTTTTCCAACCAGAACAACATCGACTGTTTGATCTGCCACGACAACAGCGGGCTGTACGACAAGGCCCGGGGCGGGGCGGGCTATCCGGTCCCGGGACTGGACTTCCGCACCATCACCCAGAGCGTGGGCAGGCCGCAGAAGGAAAACTGCGGATACTGTCATTTCCATGGGGGCGGGGGCAACAACGTGAAGCACGGCGACCTGGAAATGGCCCTGCTGAATGCCTCCCGGGAGGTCGACATCCACATGGGGGTGGACGGGGGCAACCTGCTGTGCGTGGACTGCCACACGGCCACCAACCACATCATGCTGGGCAGATACTATGCCGTTTCCTCCGAGAACAACCAGCGGGCCACCTGCGAGCAATGCCACACCGCCTTCCCCCACCTGGACAACAAGCTCAACGAACACACGGTCAAGATCGCCTGCCAGACCTGCCACATCCCCGAATACGCCAAGGTGAACGCCACCAAGATGTACTGGGACTGGTCCACCGCGACCCGCAGGGAGGAAGGACTGCCTTACCAGGTCCTGGACTCCCTCGGCAATGAACTCTATACCTCCATCAAGGGGGATTTCCACTGGGCTGTCCACGCGGTACCGGAATATTACTGGTTCAACGGAACGGCCGACCACCACCTGCTGACCGATCCGATCGATTTTGAGGACCTGCCCCTGCGGATCAACACCTTGTTCGGAAACTACCAGGACCATGGCTCACGCATTTACCCCGTGAAGGTCCACCGCGGCAAACAGCCCTATGACACCGAATACAACACCATCATCCAGCCCAAGCTGTGGGACCCGGAGGTGAACCGGGGCGCCCTCTGGATCGACCTTGACTGGGAGGCGGCCCTGCGCACCGGCATGGAATACCTCGGCATGCCCTACAGCGGCAGCCACGACTTTGTGGAGACAGAAATGTTCCTGCCCGTCAACCACATGGTGTCGCCCTCCGACCAGGCCCTGCAATGCGGGGACTGCCATACCCGCAGCGGGGGGAGACTGGCGGGAATAGAAGGGGCCTACATCCCCGGGCAAACGACCCACGCAGCGATCGACTCCTTTGGGGTGCTGCTGCTGTTGCTGACCCTGGGGGGCGTGCTCGGACATGCGGGCATCCGCTTTGTCCTGCACAGGCGCCGCAACAGGGCGCCGGCGCAGTGATCCGCCTGGAATGGACACCGGGCAGGAACCCATCCGACGAAACCATAAAACCGAACCCAGAAAATGAAAAAGGTCTTCATATACAAACGTTACGAGCGTTTCTGGCACTGGACCCAGGCTTTTTTGGTGCTGCTGCTGACGCTGACCGGCTTCGAGATCCACGGGTCCTTCACCCTGTTCGGCTTCGAGACCTCCGTGAACCTGCACAACAAGGCGGCCATCGCCCTGATCATCCTGATCGTTTTCACGGCTTTCTGGCACTTCACCACGGGGGAATGGCGGCAGTACATCCCCACCCTGACCAACCTCAGGGCGCAGGCAGCGTACTACGTGACCGGCATCTTCCGCAACGCCCCCCACCCCACCCGCAAGACCTTGCTTTCCAAACTAAACCCTTTGCAGCGGCTGGTCTACCTCGGGCTGAAGATCCTGTTCATCCCGGTCATGGTGGCCTCGGGACTGCTTTACATGTTCTACCGCTACCCACGGGCAGGCGCCATTGAGTCGCTCGGGCTTGCCGAACTGACCCCCGTGGCCTATATCCATACCCTGGGAGCCTACATCATGGTGGCCTTCGTGCTGGTACATGTCTACCTGATCACCACCGGCCACACCCTGACATCCAACCTCAAGGCCATGATCACCGGTTGGGAGGAGATAGAGGAAGAGGGAGACTCGGGCGGGGGAGAAAACACCAACAAGGATTAGCCATGAATACCTTCAAAGCCATTGCCTGCCGATGGACCCCCTTGCTGCTGGGGCTTTTCTTCACCGCCTGCGGGACCGGTTCCGGCACCAATACCGCCCCCCTGGATGAGGCCGCCGTGTTGCTGGCCTACCTGGAGGAGAACGGGAACCTGGTCAACGGGGAAACCACTCCCTCCCTGGTCACCCCCGAGCAAGTATTTGAGGGCCTCGCGGGGGTCAACCAGCTGGTGATCGACCTCAGGCTGCCGGAAAGGTTTGCCCCCGGACACATCGAACACGCCGTGAATATCCAGCCCGGGCAGGTCCTGCATTACTTCGAAGAGGTGATCGAACCCAACAGCTTCGAACGCATCGTGCTGGTTTGCGATGATGGCATGCTCAGCGGCTTCGTGAACGGGATCCTCCGGCAACTGGGATACGACAAGGTGTTCACCCTGCGCAACGGACTGAGCAGCTGGCACATGGACATAGCGCAAGACTACTGGCTGCCGGCCATGAGCAACCACCTGGAGGGGAAGCTGGAAACCACACCCCACCCGAAACTGCCCCGTGGGGAGCTGCCCGAAATCCATACGGGAAAAACCACCGGATACGACATCCTCAGGGCGCGTGCCGAAGCGGTCCTGGATGTCGGGGCGGGCGGTACGGATGTGACCGTGCACCAGCTCATGGAAAATCCCGGCGCCTGGTACATCGTCAACTACTGGCCTGCCGGCCTGTATGAAGAGGGCCATCTGCCGGGGGCCGTGCATTACGCCCCCAAGGCCTCCCTCCACAGCGAGGCGGACCTGCTCACCCTGCCGGTCGACCGCCCCGTGGCGCTTTACTGCTATACCGGGCATCACAGCAGCTTCGTGGTGGCCTTCCTCAGGCTGCTGGGGTACGAGGCCTATCACATGCCTTATGGGGCCAACACGTTCCTTTATGACACCATGCATGGGTACGGGATCCCCACCCGGACATTCGACGAACAGACGCCACGGGGGTTCCCCCTGATCGGAGGGGAGGAAGATACCGATCCGCCCGCCCGCCCGGTCCCCCTAGAAACGGAAGTAATCAGTATCGAAGGAGGCTGTTAGGGAACCGGCCGGCATGGTCCCTACAACCCCCCAACAACAACACGGACATATGGAAAAACAAGTCAAACCTTACATGAACCCCTACCTGGCCGGATTCCTGCTGGGGATGGTCCTGCTGGCCTCCTTCGTGATCACCGGCCGGGGGCTGGGGGCCAGCGGCGCAGCCAAGGGTGTGCTGGTCACCGCCGTGGGCAGCATCGCGCCGGGATACGCAGAAAAGTCCGCCTTTTACCAGGATTTCTTCCTGCCCGGCAGCCCGGTCTCTTCCTTCCTGGTGTTTCTGGCCCTCGGGGTCCTTATCGGCGGTTTCTTCAGCGGGGCCATGTCCGGCCGGCTCGGGCTGAAGGTGGAACGCGGACCCCGCATCAAAACCCCTGTCCGGCTGTGGTTTGCGCTTGCCGGCGGACTGCTTTTCGGGCTGGGGGCCCAGTTCGGAAGGGGATGCACCAGCGGGGCGGCCCTGAGCGGCATGGCCGTGTTGTCCACGGGAGGCATCCTCACCATGATGGCCATCTTCGGATCGGGCTATGCCATCGCCTATTTTTTCAGAAAACTCTGGACATAAACCCCAATCCAAAGAGAATATGGCACCTTTTATTCCCCAAGGCCTCGTCAACCCGGAACTGACCCTCTTCTTTGCCCTCGTACTGGGTCTGGGATTCGGATACGTCCTGGAGCAGGCCGGCTTCTCCAGTTCCAGAAAACTGGCAGGGGTCTTTTACGGATATGACTTCGTTGTGCTGCGTGTGTTCTTCACCGCCGGCATCACGGCGATGACCGGCCTGTTGTTCTTCAGCTACCTCGGCTGGGTGGACATGAGCCTGGTGTACATCAACCCCACCTTCTTGTGGTCGGCCGTCGTGGGCGGGGCCATCATGGGCTTTGGCTTCATCATGGGCGGCTTCTGCCCGGGCACCAGCCTGGTGGGGGCGGTGATCGGCAAAGTCGACGCCATGGTGTTCGTCGCCGGCATGTTCATCGGCCTGTTCGTGTTCGGCCATTTTTACCACACCTTCGAGCCATTGTACACCGGCAGCTTCCTGGGGAGTCCCTTCATCTACGAAACACTCGGCTTGTCCCGCAGCCTGTTTGCCCTGCTGATGGCCCTGATGGCGCTGTTTGCCTTCGCCATCACCCAGATCATCGAGGACCGGGTCAACAAGACCGACCCGGCCAGGATCGGCAAGCGTCCCTCCTATGTGTTGCCCGCCATGATGCTGGCCGGTGCCATGCTTGTCTTCCTTTTTCTGCCTCCTGAAAAGAGCAGCGGCCTGAGTGAACCGCGTTGCGGGGAGATCATGGCGGCCTGGCAGCAGGGAGGGGGACGGGTGGACGCGGAGAAAGTGGCCTACGACATCATCCGGGGCAACCAGGATGTGGTGCTGATCGACCTGCGGCCCCAGGAACACCACCTGCATTTCACCCTTCCCGGGGCGGTGAACATCCCGCCGGAAGAACTTTTGTCCAGGAGGTGGCGGGCATTTTTCCGCAAGGACCCCCGGCACAAGGTGTTCTTCGGGGACGGAACCAGCCTGGCAGCCAGGGCCTGGACGGCTGCCGTCAGGCAGGGTTATGAGGGGGTGTATTACCTGGAGGGCGGACTCAACGGATTGTTCGACAGGCTGTTTGCGGAGAAACCCGGACATGCCCCCCACGGCAGCAACGGCTACATGAACCAGTTCTCCGAACGCTTCGTGCGGGAGGCCCGGCAGTTCTTCATGGAAGGCGGGGCCATCCGGGCCGAAGAAAGCCGCCCCGTTCCCGTGAGGACGATCATCGAAATCAAAGCTCCGGATGTGGCCGGAGGATGTTAACAACAAAACAAACAACCCATGACAATCAAATTGCTCAATACGGGAACCTTGTTGTTTGCCGCCCTGCTGGCGGCCGGGCTGCTGTTTGCCGCACTGACATCCGGAAAGTACAACCAGAGCAACGGAAGGGTCCTTGAAAAGGCCCTGGACGAGTCGTTCGTGGTCGGATACGGGGAATTGCAGGGGCTTCTTGACGAACCGGAGCGGAGGGTCCTGCTGGTCGACCTGCGCCCGGCCGAAGCCTTTGCCGCCGGGCACCTGCCGGGAGCCATCAACATCCCAGCCGCACAGATCCTCGACCAGAATGCGCAAGGACCCCTGAAGGAAAAGAACCGTGCCATCCTGCTGTATGCCGCGGAGGAACACGAAGCCGCCACCGTGGCCATGCTGTTGATGGGAAAACAGAAGAAGGCCGTGGTACGGGTGGTTGCAGGGGGATTTGAAGACATCCGCGCACAACTTCTGGAGGGACCGCTGGATCCTTCCTTCCGGTACTTCAGGGACGACAAGGCCCGCTTCGACTACAACCGCTTCATGAAGACCGCCACCCAGGCGGACGGGGAGGAAACAGCCCCCCCGCCCGTCCCGGAATTCCGGACCGAGGTGGTGTCCGTGCAGGGAGGGTGCTGAACAGGCATAACCAATCATCCATACGGCGGTCGGCCAGACAGAAACAGGCAGGTCAGGCAAAGCCGGAGGGCATAAAACAGCGCCGGGGACCTTATGGCCCCCGGCGTTTTGTTTTATTCCGTCAATTCATACCCGTGGGTCTTCCCCTTATCCTGGTAGGGGAGTCCGTCCCTCAGCCAGACGGGGGCAGGGCCGTCTTTCAGGAAATGGTCGAAGAACTGGTACATCCGCACCGACAGGTCCATGCGGTTGGGCCAGCGGGTGAGGTTGTGCGCCTCGTCATTATAGACCAGCATCCATACCGGTTTGGAAAGGCGGCGCATGGCCACGAACAACTCGATGCCCTGGTACCATGGCACGGCTCCGTCTGCATCATTGTGCATCATCAGCAGCGGGGTCTCGATCTTGTCGGCAAAGAAGACGGGGGAGTTCTCGATGTAGCGGAAGGGACGCTCCCAGAGGGTCCCTCCGATGCGGCTCTGGGTCTGCTCGTACTGGAACTGCCGGTTGATGCCCGTCTGCCAGCGGATGCCGCCGTAGGCACTCACCATATTGCTTACCGGGGCCCCGGCCATGGCGGCCCGGAACATATTGGTACGGGTCACCAGGTAGGCGATCTGGTAACCGCCCCAGCTCTGTCCCTGCAGCCCCATGCGGTCGCGGTCGACCACCGGGTAGCGGTCTGCCATGGCATGGGCGCCGCTGACAATGGCATTGTAGGCACTTTCTCCCGGAAAGCCTTCCTTGTAGGTGATGTCCGGCACGAATACGATGTACCCGTTGCTGGTGCAATAAGACCGGTTGATGGTGGAGCGGCTGGGTGAGGGAATGAAGTGCTGGTAGAGGCTGTGGGAGGAACGCTCATAGAAATATATCAGCACGGGGTACTTCTTGTTTTCGTCCAGGTCTTCCGGAAAGTACATCAGCCCCTGCAAAGGCTGGTTGTCAAAGTCGTGCCACTCGACCAGCTCCACGCTGCCCCAGTAGTAATCCGCCTGCTGGGGATTCACGTCCGACAGCTTCTCCCCGGAGGAAAAGTCCGAAGTGCTGGTCCACAGATCCGGATAAATATTGAACGTCCCGCGGCGCCACAGAAAACGGTCCGCATCCCGGGCCTTCTGCAGGTCGGAAAAGGACGCCCCGGCCATCACCAGCTCGGACAAGCGTCCCCCGTGCAGGCGAAAGAAACCGGCCCGCTTGCTGTATTCGTCAAAAGCGCTCAGGTAGACCGGCTCATCCAGTTTGATGGCCGGATCCTCATCGTCCAGCTGCTGCACGCGGAAGCGCACCTGGTGCTCGCGGCCGAACTCCAGGGTCAGGTTCTCGGGGGCCTGCCTCCCGCTGGGGTCCACCTTCCACACATCATACCGGTCGTACAAAAGAAGGAACTCATCCTCCGGGGTCCAGCCGGCAAGCCCGTGCGGGCGCGCAAACATGGGCAGGTCGTTTTCTTCATTGTACACCGGGAAGGGAATGTCGCGCGTCAGGTTCACGGTGGTTCCCTTCTCGACGGAATGGGCCATCCAGTGGGTCGTCTCCGTATCATACCAGGTCACGTACTGGCCTTCCGGCGACAGGCCGGCATTGGCCTGGACCTTCTGCACCAACAGCTTGCGGCTGCCGTCGTTGAGATCGACCAGGTAGAGGTCGCGCGGGTTGCCCCCCGTCCACTGCCTCTCGATCATATAGGGGCTGGTCGACTGCCCAAGCCCGACCAGGCTGTTGTTCTTATCATCAAGACTCAACTGGTGCATCTCCTCATCGGCGAGCTGCACCATCGTCCCCTGCCGGATGTGGTACACCGCCTGGAAAGAGCGGCGCTGCAACTGGCTGGCCATGACTTTCTGCTGGGGCTGCAGCATGGGATCCTCCCAATGCCAGATGTCGAGGGAGTACTTCTCGTTTGCCAGCAGGGTATCTTCGGGCTCCGGCCGGGGGGCAGGGGCCGTGGCAAAGAACAGGCGTCGGCCGTCGTCCGAGAAGGAGGGCCTGCGGTGCTCGCTGGGGGTGTACCCCTCCGGCATGCCTGCGGTCAGCCCGGTAACCACTTCCTGAAGGCGGTCCCGCCGGCCTTCATACAAATACAATCCAAAGGCCTTGGCATCGATGGTGTCGGAGGAAGACAGCCAGGCAAGCTGCCCGCCTTCGCGGTCCACCGCGAGCTGTTTCATTTCCCCGTGGCGGCTGTCGATGGTGCGTTGTTCCAGCGAGGGGATGTCCACCGCGATGACCTCCCAGAGGTCCAGCGTGTCCTTGTTTTCTTTTTGTGTCAGGCCTGCCAGCAGGTTCCCATTCGGCGACAGCACAAACTCACTGATGGCTTTAACCTCGGTGAATTCTCCCGTGAGGGGGTTGGCGACAACGAGCACCTTGCCGGGTTTCTCCTCCTGCTCCTCCTTGGGTTCGTCCTCCCGGCGCCTGTCTTCCGGCACGGTCTCTTCCTCCGTGTCGGCGGGCTTTTCAATCCGCGCATGGTCTATGACATAAGCCACCCAGTCGGATGGGTCTTCCGGCAGGGCAAAGGATTGCAAAGCCGGATGCTTCTGCAGGGATTCCGTGCCGAAGATGAAGATCCCCAGGCTGTCCACCGGCATCTCATCCCGGCGTTTCTTATCGACGCGGGCCTGACGCTCCACGGCCTGCGGGGGTTTGATGTGAAACACCAGGAAACCCTGCCCGGGTGAAAAAGCGGCGCGGTAGGCACGGGGCACCACATGCTCCCGCCCGGAAGGCAGGTGGCGGATCACCAGCCGGCCGTCCCCATCCTGGGGGTTCACCTCGTAAACAGCCCAATCTCCGGATGGGGAGATCATGGGGCGGGACAGGTTGTTCCAGCCAGCGTAGTCGTCGTGCGACAACCTTTTCTTCTCCTGGGCTGTGCCAGGCAATACGAAAAACAGTCCCAAAAGGACCAGTAAAAGAGTCTTAAAGCGCATGGATTGTAGATTTAGGGTTAAACCGCCCCTAAATTAAAAAAAAATAGACACCTGCAAGTCCCCGGAAAATAAAAAAGAACCGAAACCGGCAGCCCGTCCACAACAATCCGGAAGGCGTCCCCCTGAAGGGTCCCGGGGGGGGACACGGTGAAAACAGGGGACAGGCACCATACCAGGGGTCAGTCATCCAGTTTGTAGGAGGCCATGTCATCCTCATCCAGGTCGTCCCCCTCCCCGCCATCGAAATCGTCCTCATCACCCTGTTGGTTGAACTCCTGATTCCTGAACAGGTCCGGTTCGAGGCGAAGCGCCCTGCCCACATCCTTTTGGGCATCCTCTTTCTGTTTCAGCAGGAAATGGGCTTCCGCCCTGGCCAGCAAGGCCAGCAGGAAATTGCCGTCCAGTTTGATGGCGGCGTTGAAATACTCCACGGCCCGCCTGGGCTCGTTCTTCTCCAGGGCCACCATACCCAGGCCAAACCAACCTTCCGGGCACGCCTTGTCCAGGTCGACACAGCGGTCGAAACATGCCGATGCCCTGGCAAAATCCTTCTTCAGCAGGCAGGCCCCTCCCAGGTCAGACCACGCCTCCAGGGAGTCAGGCGCCATGGACACCACTTTCTCCAGGTCGCGCGCGGCCTCCTTGTATTTTTCCCCGTCTCCGAGTACGATGGCGCGGGTATGCAGGGCACGGACATCCATGGGGTCCTCTTTCAGGAGTGCGCTGAGGTCCTTCACCGCCGCCTCGTTCTCCTGACAGCGGAACAAGGCACACGCCCTTCCGAACAAGGCCTCCGGGGTCCTGCCCGCTTCCATCAGCTCCTCGAACAACTCGAGGGCGCCGTCGAAATCCTTTTTGTAAAAAGTATCCCAGGCTTTTTCAAGGGCTTTGGGAATACCTGTCCTGGAGGCTTTGGTCATTTCCTGATCCGTTTAACCGGTTGAATCCGGTTTCAAATATAATCATCATTGCAGAAAACCAAAAAATTATCAGATTAAAGAATTCTTCACATAAGCTTAATCCCGATTTAACAATGCGGTTGCATACACGCCCTACATTTGCCTTATCACTCAAACCACCCGCGAGATGCTCATAACCAGATATTTAAAACTTTTCCTTTATGTGCTTTTGTCCCTGACCCTGCCACAATTTGCCGTCGGGGCTATGGACAAATCTGAAAACCTGGCCTTTGGCAAAATATCCGGAAAAGTCTTTGATAAGAACTCAGGGGAATCCATTCCGGGTGCCAGCGTAATCATTGAGGGAACCACGATTGGCGTGGCCACCGGACCGGACGGTGAATTTGTCCTGCACAACCTTCCTGTCGGACAGGCCAGCATACAGGTGTCATTCATCTCCTATGAACCCGTCATCATCGAGAAGGTCAGGGTTGAAGGCGGCAAAACCACCTACCTGGACGTGGTCCTGCAGGAAACCAACATTAACCTGGAAGGGGTGCAGGTCACAGCCAGGCGGGTAACCCATACGGACATGGCGGTCATTTCCGCCATCAGGGCAAGCAACCTGGTGGTAAACGGCATATCCGCCCAGCAAATCAGCCGGTCCCAGGACAGCGATGCCGCTGCCGTGGTGAAAAGGATCCCGGGCGTGACCGTGGTGGACGACAGGTTCATCATGATCCGCGGACTCGGGGAGCGGTACAATGCCACGATGCTCCACCAGGTGTTTGCACCCAGCATGGAAGCCGACATCAAGTCCTTTTCCTTTGATGTCATTCCCAGCAACCTGATCGACCGGATCATGATCTACAAAAGCCCGGCACCCGACCTTCCCGGAGACTTCGCCGGCGGGGTGGTCAAGATATACACCCGCAGTGTGCCGGAAAAAAACGGGATTGCACTGAATTATTCAAGCGGGTACGACCCCTCGGTTTCCTTCGGGGAGTTCCGCACCCAGAGAAAAGGCGGGCTGCATTGGTTGGGTTTTGACGATGGCTATAACGCACTTCCGGCAAGTTTCCCTGACAACATCCGGTCAATATCCGCAAACCCGGACGCCCTTACAGAGGCCGGGCGATCCCTGAACAACAACTGGGTGCCGGAGGCGTATGGGGGCGGACTGAACCACAGCCTGAACCTGTCCGGTGGATATACCTTCCGCATCGGCAGGGCAGAACTGGCCAACATCACCGCCCTCACATACAGCAACACCAAGTCAATCGACAATGTCAGCCGCAGCGACTTCAACGCCTACGACCTACTGTTGCAGCGCAAGTCGGTGATCTATGAGTTCAATGACCAGCAGAACTCCCAGAAGGTAAGAAGCGGGATCATCCATAACTGGGCGCTCACCATCGGGAAGAACCACAGCATCGACTTTCGCAACCAGTTCAACCAG